>ENA-UENT01000021-UENT01000021.1-marine-metagenome-genome-assembly--contig:-NODE-21-length-128665-cov-9.378561_pt1 | contig 128665 bp, 91 predicted proteins | sample MGYA00237879_ERZ529330 | MGnify/ENA primary metagenome ERZ529330 (study PRJEB26372, sample SAMN05368345) | marine metagenome | biome: cultured habitat; feature: ocean water; material: water; isolation... | reverse complement strand
AACCCATAAATTAACACTTGACAGACCACTAGCAATCAAAGGCTTTAAAAGACCTTTTTCTCCTGTCAATCCCTTGCCTTGGGGCCTTAGTTACCGTTTGGCGGTAGGACGCGAAATCACCGACCGCTCTTTTTTAGTTTGTTTTGACATACTCTTGTATCTGCTTTTGACGCAGACACAGTTCAGTGCCCACTCCCGATTGAAATTGCGAAATGTAAATATCAGGACTCCTGGTTACGATTTTCAAGGAGGGCAAATACCTCCCGGCGGCGCCCCCGGCTGACAGGGACGGCAGCATCACGGAAAAATAAATTCTCCATATCCCAACTTGTAACCTGCTGAATATTCACAGCATAACTGCGGTGTGTCTGTACGAACTGCCCCTCCGGCAGTTGGTCGATCATCTCTTTAAGGGTGGCCCGTTGCACCACTTCGTCTTCGCCTGCCAAAGCGATTTTGACATAAATATGGTCGGCCCGGAGATAAAGAATATCGTCTACGGGGACCTGAAAATACTGCTTGCCGTTGTAGAGCCGAATGGTGGTTTTCTGCTTTTCCTGCGCACTATGATTGTGGAGGGCAATTTCAATAGTCGTTATCAGGCTTTGGGCCTGCACCGGCTTGGAGAGGTATCCCGATGGGTAGGTCGCTTTTGCCGCGTCCAGGCTTTGCCGGTCCAGCTGAGAGGTCAGGTAAATAAAAGGGACAGCCTTTCGCTGCTCTATTAGCCACCGGGCAACTGCAATTCCGGTCTTGCTGCCATTGAGCCGGATGTCCAGTAGTGCTAAGTCTGGTTCCTGCTCCTGAAAGGCTTCAATAGCTTCCTCGTAGGAAATGGCCTTTCCGGTTACAGTATACCCTTCTTTTAACAAGTGGCGCTCTATAGTATCCGCAATCAGGACTTCATCCTCGACTATTAGTATCCGATATAAACTCATGGCTTAGTTCTCGTTGGTTCTTTTCTTTAAAGAATATCTTATGAACGGCACCATTGTCGTTGTGTGTGGTCAGCTGCCCGTTGAGTTGGCGGACCATACTTTTTAACAGATAGGACCCCAGGCCGCCATCCCGCTCTCCCATAGTACCGATCGGGAAGCCCGGACCGTTGTCCCGGTATTCCAGACAAAACCCATCCGCACAGGGTTGCAAATAAATATGGATTTCTAACTGATGATTAGGGATAGTGCCATATTTCAGGCTGTTGGTCATCAGTTCGTTCATAATAATGCCCAACGGCATCAGCGTTTCAAGATTAAGAGGGGGCGCGTCCATATCCAGATTGAAAACCGGGGTTTGGCCTTCAGGAGCGATCTGGCTAAAATGCTCGCAGAGCTGTTGGGTATAGGCTGGAAAACTAATGGTTTCCGCCCCCTCTTTGCTGTACAACATCTCATGCACAGCAGCCATACTGTAAATGCGGTTGGACATGGACTCCAGCCGGTCAAGCGTTTTAGGGTCCTGGATTTCTTCTCTTTGGAGGTCTAACAGGCTAATGATGACTTGCAGGTTGTTCTTTACCCGGTGGTGGATTTCCCCCTGCAGCATAATTTGTTTTTCGAGGTTCCTGCCCAGGTCCAGGTTTTTCTGGCCGATAAGTACGGCCTGCTGCCGCATCTTTTTATTGGCGTCGCGGAGTTTGAGGTAGAAAAACAAAAGGATACCGGTAAAGATCAGCGAAAGCAGGGCAATACCAATACCCAACCGGCGCTTTACAGATTCATTTCTCAGCATTTCTGCCTGATCCCTGATCTTCTCCGCCTTTTGCTGATCGTGGAACTCCGCCTCAATGGCTACTACCTGTGCCCGGTTTTCTTCCTCTATGAGTTTCAGGCGGCTTTCGAAGGCGAGTTGGAGGTAGTAATGCGCGGAATCATAGCGCTGCATGGCACTCATGATCTCTGATCGGATTTCGTAATAGCTGGAAAGCATCCAGAAGTCGGTAATCCCCTTTTGGGACATTTCATCCTTTGCTTTTCGGTAGGCATCGCTGTATTTCAGCGCCAGGTCCAATTGTTGATGGTCTTTGTATAGTGAGGCCAGGTTGCAGAGCATGGCAGAGTAGCCAATGTGGTTGCCAAGGCTTTCAAAAATCCCGGCTGCTTTCAGGTAGTGCTGGGCTGAAATTTCGAAGAACTGTTCCTTCAGAAGCATGGCAGTCAGCATATGGCCATTGCCCAGAAATTCGGTCTGCCCGAACTGTGGCGCGGTACGAATGACTTCCTTCGCATAAAACAGGGCGGTTTCAGGCTGCCCGAAAATCCGGTGGTAGGAAGACATCCGGATAGAAAAGCGGGGGTAAAGGCTATCCAGCTGATGGTCTTTTATGGCTATCTGAGCATGCTGTAGGGCCTTATAGCAATGCTCCGGGCGCTCGTGCTTTTCATGCAGGCGAGCTAAAGACAACTGGGCGTTGGTATAAGCTGCCCATTGCTTCCGGGTTCTGCTGTCAAGGTCTACAGCCAGGAGTTGTTGTATGGCAGCTTCATCCTGATCTGCCTTCTCCAGTGCTTCCGCTCTTTTCAGGCGAACCTGCGTGCCAAAATCAGATTGCAGCTCACCGGACGCTTCGAGCTCAAGGATAACCTGGTCCAGCAAAACAAGGGCACTATCGAGGTTAAACGCTTCGATTTGTGCCACTGCTTTCTCGTAGCTGATCCCTGGTAAGACCACCCGAGGGGTTTTAGATGTTGATTCGAAAGGCAAGCCTAGTAGTATCACACTCAATAGCCCCCCTATTCGCAGAAACCTGGAAAAATCGTTCATAGTCAAATGGGTGTGCATAGGTACTGTACAAGGTAGATGCAATAACATTACATTTTCCACAAAAAACGATGTGAAAAAATGTGATTGTGCCTATTTGTCTGGTGTGCAAAGTTCAAGGGGAACAGCTGCTATCCTCCGGCTTAGTCCACTTGCACCGGCAGGCTGCATTTCTGCAATCTGAAGCTCAGGCCTGGCAGCAGGAGTTGAACAGAAGTTTGTGATTTTTAATATGCAGTAGCTGGATAATTAGTACCAATAAAAAGTGAAAATAAGGTGTTCTCAACTAAACAACATGGTGCTTCACAGGGATTATGTCTGATAGTAGGACGTCAATAATGGTCGGTATCGGGAAATAGGCTGGTCGGCTTTGAGACCAGATAGTAGATAGATAGTTCTTAGAGGAGAGTTTCATATAGGATAAGGCAAGATATACTTGCATTAATCTCAATCATTCCTCAACAATACTTAAAGGTAACAAAAAAATGTAAAAAAGAACGGATAACTTTTTTGAGCAGTCAGGAGGTGAGGTTTTACCTCTGCACCAATTTAACGAGGCAGAAAAGTTGATCAAATGCCTGCCTGGTCCCCGTGAATTGCTATTAGGGCCGGTCTGTGACGTACAATTACTTAGAAAGTGATGACTTTAAGCGTTTTTACAGCTTTCCTGCTTCCTGCTTCCCATTCCAAACGGCAAAAATACAGACCGGGCATGGCCGGTAGCTCAAGATTAATGTCGTGAGTGCCGGCCGAACAGATGGTGGCAGGAAGGGAGCGCAATTCCTGACCCTGTGCTCCGAACAGCCTGACGGAAAGCCTGCCTGCTTCAGGTAAGGTGATCTGTAGTTGGGCCTGCCCATGTGCAGGCTGAGGATAGATGCGGGCATCGAGCGTAATGGAAGGTGCTGCATCAGTACTCACCGGAGGCGTACAGGGCGGAATAACGCCCTCGCAGTAGCAACGGTCCGCAACGGTGCAGTCTAATACAAAAGGATTCGCTTTACCCTCCTGATAAGGGGCAATGGCGTGGGTCCTGTTCCACTCCTTTTCGCTCACAGGGTCAGAATAATGCCATTGGCACAAAGTGACCCGCTGCTGTTCAAAGAAATCCGGATCGGCCGCATTGGCTTCCTGCTGGTAGACCGTATAAAAGTAGAACATCGCCCGGGCCACATCGCCCTTATGGTCGTCGCGGGGCTCAAAGACCTGATCGCCTACGCGGCTGTATAGCGCGATATTACTGCCCGGTGTATTGCTCTGTTGCTGATCGAGATAGTACCAGCTATTGACCTGGGTTGGTGGGATATCGGCAAAAGGGAAATTGCCCCGTGCCGCATTTACCGCTGCACGGGTGGGGAACAAGTGGTGCATATCGGCTTCCGGAGTAGGCGCTTCTGCGCCCTTTGCCCGCGGATAGGTATGCTCGGTGTTAATGCCGGTGCCATTCTCAAAAGCTGCTGTGGTGGGGTCTTCCCCGGGCGGCAAATAAACGGAGTAGCCGGTGTAAACGCAGTAGAGGGTGTCATTCCGGGCGTCTACATTCCGGTACATAGTATCGCGGGCATTGCCATAATCCAGCAGGCCATTGGGGCGGTACTGGTCTTGCAGGGCTTGTATCAGGGCGCCGCCTTCCAGATTGGGAAGGACAGGGTGGTGCAGCTGAGCCTGGCTCAGGGTGGAGCAAAGAGACAGTAGGGCAAGGCATAAATATCGTAGCATAGTTGCAGTTTTCAGTAGGCAAGCAGTCGGGTTATCCAGTCACAAATTTGCAAAAATCCCAGACGACGAGGCGGCTTTCATCCGTATAGTGTAGCCCGGCTTGCAACCTTTTTTGGTGCAGGCCGAGTAAGCCTTCCTCCTTTACCATCAGTTTGTAGAGGGTTTGTGTGACTTTGGCATAGCGCTCCAGGTCGTTGGTTTCGGGCAGTTGGGTGCTGCCCAGTTTTTCCAGCATGCTCCGGAAAGCATCCGCCTCATAGTAAGCATACCGGTCGGGGTACCGAAAAGCCAGATAGAGCGACACCATCTGGTAGTTATCGTCGTGGTAGTGGTTGTTGTCAATGGAGCGCGGGTTGTTGTCCTTGTATTCCTGCAGCAGCATATCGCAGTAGTATACAAAACGGCTGGCGCGCCCCTCCAGGCTCTTCTCCTCATTGAAGAGGTCAATAAACATATGCCGGGTAAAATCGGGCTGCATGCGCATCAGCTCCAGCATCATGCGCTTGGGTTCGTAGGCTTCCCGCTTCCACAGGCGTTTGGTGGTGGAGTTTTGGAGGCTTCGGTCGTACATCCCGGGCCAGTCTTCTGTATCCATATCCCAGTTGTCCTGGAATATCTGCTGGGACTCCCAGATCGGCAGTCGCTCGGTTTGGGCCGGGCGGGACTTCAGGTAGCCCTGGTATTGATCAAAGTATTCTTGTATCCGTTTCAGTTGCATAGCAGTAAAATGTGCCGCAAAGATAGGCGAGCCTTTCGGCAAAGTCCAAGCCATGGGCCACCGATTTTGCGCAAGACATGAATCTGCGTAATTTGGAGGGCGTTTTGCAGTTTCGAAGCGCTGCTTAATGAACCGATTATGCGAAACCTTTTCTTTCTGTTTGTCTTGCTCAACCTTTGCTACACAGGCCTGGCGCAGTCTGGCACGGCTGACCTGCAAAAGCAATTGCAAGCGGCAACGGCAGACAGCGTGCGCCTGCAACTCATGCTGGAGTTGTCCAATTACTACCGCCTGCGGCAACCCGACAGTAGCCTGTTATATGCCCGGCAGTCGGAGGCGCTGGCTCAGCAGCTGAAAAACCACAGCGATGAGATCCGTGCGCTGCTCATCCGCGGTATGCTGGGCCATCGTCAGGGGAGGGAAGCCGCAGCGGTTGCCCTGTTCCATCAGGCCGCCCGTTTGGCTGCTACCAATGGCAAGCGTGCATTACTGGGCTCTGCCCGCCAAAACCTGGCTTTGGTTTATAAACGCACCGGCCGGCAGGATTCCGCCTTTTACTACTTCACCGCTGCTGAGCAGGACTTTACTGAGGGCGGGAATGCGTATGAAAACTGGCATGTTTATTTCGGGCTCAGCGAGCTCTACGAGGGGCAGGGGCAATCCCGGGAAGCCGAGGCGTACCTGGTCAAAGCCCTGCAGGTTACCCAATCCGGTGATAGCCGTATGGATCAGGGGTTTGTGCTTTACCATCTGGCAGAAAAGTACTTTATGACCGACCGGTTTACTGATTTTGCCAGGGTGCAACAGCATTGGGAAGCGTTGCAGCAGGACAACCATTCCGCCTCAGAAATCCTGGAGCATCCCGGGCACTACAGCATGGCCCGACTGTTTCTGACCGATGATACCGCCACCCTTGCCCGCATTGACCGTGCCTACGAGCATTATCTGACCGGTGGGAACCTTTTTATGGCAGGTTGGAGCCAGGAAAACCGGGGGCAATATTTTGAGCAAAACCAGCAGCATGCTGCCGCGCTGCAAGCCTACGAAAAGGCACTCCGCCACTACGAAGCCGCAGGGGCTCACCTGCGCCGGGGGATGGTACAACAGCGGCTGTATCAGCTGTACAAAGCCCGGGGAGAGACAGCGGCTGCCTTAACCGCCCTGGAGCAGTTCCGGCAGCTTTCGGACAGCCTGAATACCGCTGAGGCGGAAGCTCATTTACGCGAGCTTCAGGTGGCTTACGAGACGGATAAAAAAGAACAGGCCCTTCGCATCCAAAACCTGGAAATCCGGCAGAAAACGCAACAGCGCAACGGGCTCATTGGGCTGGTGGCTTTGCTTGTACTGCTTGGCGCATCCATAGGTTTCGGGTTGGTCTTCCGCCTGCGCACCCAACAGCGGCTGGCGGCACAGTCGGCCCAATTGCAGGAACAGCGCATTCAGCAACTGGAACAACAGCAAAAAATACTCGCTTTCGATGCCATGCTCGATGGGCAGGAACAGGAACGGGCGCGCATTGCTCAGGATCTGCACGATGGGCTGGGCGGCTTGCTCACTTCCGTGAAAGCCCACTTCGGGCAATATGCCAACGGAGGATTGTCCGATGAGCTAAAAGCCAAAACCCAGGCCCTCATTGATGAATCCTGCGTGGAGGTGCGCCGTATTTCCCATAACCTCATGCCCCGAAGCCTGGCGCTGTACGGGCTTAAAGGGGCCGTGGAGGACCTCGCCGGGCAACTCCGCCAAAGTGGGCTCAGGGTGGACCTGGAAATCCGGGGCAACCTCACCACCATCCCGGAAAGGCAACAGGTGACGCTTTACCGCATGCTGCAGGAAGGCACCAATAACATCCTCCGGCACGCTCACGCGCAGTCTGTCCTGCTCCAGATTCTACTGCATGGCGATCAGCTGACGCTCATCCTGGAAGACGACGGGCGGGGTTTCAAACCGGCCGAATACAGCTCAGCGGAAACACTAGGGCTGAAAGGGCTCCACTCGCGTGCACAGTTTTTGCAGGGCACGCTGGATGTTGACAGCGTACCCCGGGAGGGCACCACCATCACCTTTCAAATGCCGGTTGCCCAACCTTTAAAACCTGCTGTATTATGAAGTCCCCAATCCGCATACTGATCGTTGACGACCATCAGCTTGTACTCGATGGTTTGCAGCTCATGCTGTCCGATGCTGAGGATATGGCTTGCGTGGCAGTGGCCCGGCATGGTAAGAATGCCCTGGTGCAATTGCAGAAACAGGCAGTCGATCTTATCCTGCTCGACATCAATATGCCGGAAATGAACGGGGTGGAGGTCTGCCGGGAAATCCGCAAAACCAATTCCACTGTCCGCATATTGGCGCTCTCTATGCTCCGGGAAGCCAGCCTGATCAAAGAGATCATGCAGCAGGGGGCTAATGGCTATCTGCTGAAAAATGCCGGTCAGGAGGAACTCCTGCTGGCGGTACGCCAGGTGATGGCAGGGCGGGATTACCTAAGTGCTGATGTGGCGCAATTGCTTTCCGAGAGTAAAGCACAGCCTGCCCCATCTTCCCCTTTCCCCAGGCTTTCGAGGCGGGAAAAACAGGTGCTGCAGCTCATTGTCGAAGAGTTTACAACCGGTGAGATTGCCGATCAGCTTAGTATTGGCTTCGGTACGGTAGAAACCCACCGCCGCAATCTCCTGACCAAGCTGGGAGCACGGAATACCGCCGGGCTTGTCCGGACGGCACTGGAATATCATTTGCTGGAAGGGAAAAGGTAGCAGGCCCGGGTATTGCACCGGGCCCTTGCGCTCCCGTTTTTTTACTTCACAACTGCTCCCGGCTCAATGGCATTATCAATGACCGGTACCGTTTGCAAGTACGCATACATGGCGTTGACTTCCGCATCGGTCAGGTTGGTGAACAACGGCATCGAATGGTCGAGGTTGCTGCCATCGTGCCGCTTGCCTGTGCGTACGGCCTTTGCAAACAGCTCCGGGCTGTATTTGCCCAAGCCATGGTCCGGGTGTGGGGTCAGGTTGGAGGAAAGGACTTTGGCACTTCCGTCTTTTTTCAGGATGGGGTTGCCGCCCCCAAAATACCCTGCCGAGGCTGTTGGTTCGACCTCGTTGATACCGTCAAAACTGCCGGAGTGGCAATGGTAGCAGGCCAGGTTGTGGGTCAGGTAGCGGCCGTGGGCCACCGGGTCGTTAAAGTCCACTGCTGCTACCGTTTCAGGGTAAGGGGTGGGCTTGATCGCTACCTTAGTCAACAGCTTTGCCAGATAATTGGGCTTTCGCTCCGGCCACTGCTTGTCGGAAGGGCGGGTGAGCGGGCTTTCTGACCTCAGGAATGCGATGACGGCATTAAGGTCTTCATCAGACAAATGCATATACCGGGGCATGAAGAAAGCCACTTCGCCATTCTTTTTGAGGCCGGTGCGGAGCATCAGTGCCAGTTCCCCATCAGAATACTGCGAGAGTTTAGAATCCGGGTGGAGGGTCAGGTTGGGGGTGTAGACTTCGCCAAAGTCTTTTTCCCGCCATAGCCCGCCTTCCATCTGATTGGTGTTCTTGCCTTTGTGGCAAAGGGCGCAGGAGACGTTGACCAGGTGTTCCCCACGTGCCAATTGAGCAGAATCCGCCTTAATGGTGATAGCCGGTACTTCCGCTTCGTGCTTGGGGATAGGGGAGAAGTTGATATAAGCCGCACCCAGCAGCACAATAACAACCAGGCCCAGAAGGACCATTCCGAGGATTTTCAATGCTTTTTTCATGATATGGTGGTTTAGGTGATCAAATCCAATGCTGAACTTACGCGGCCGCCCAAAGGTGACCCGCAGGTATGCAAGGAAAGCTGCGAAAGTGGAAATGGAAGAGTGTTTGCTTGTAAGCAGGAGTTGCCAATGATTTGGACAATCGTATCAAGAGGGATTTAAAAGTACTAAAAGCGGGGCGAATTCAGGCTATTGTAGGGTAAAGAATTTTTGGTGCAACCTGTAATGAGGCCCTTTACAATTCCTTTAGGATCGTATCCAACCGCTCTGAGAGCTGATCCGCTTCCTTCATCCCGAAAGACAAAGGCGGCTTAATTTTAAGCACGTTATGCTGAGGCCCGTCGGTGCTCATCAGTACGCCCATTGCCCGCATACGGTTGATGATGTATGATCCCTCCCGGGCTTTAGGCTGCCCGTTTTGCGAAAGCTCCACACCGAGGAAGAGCCCGTGGCCCCGCACCTCAGCGATGATGTCGTGCCGTTGTTGGAGTTGGCGGAGTTGTTCCATCAGGTACTGTCCGGTATGATGTGCCTTTTCCTGTAGGGCTTCTTCCTGAATAACTTGCAGGACCGCCCGCCCCGCTGCACAAGCGACCGGATTGCCCCCGAAGGTGCTGAAAAACTCCATACCGGTGTCAAAGGCCTCTGCTACAGCCGGGGTGCAGACCACCGCCCCGATTGGGAACCCATTACCCATAGGTTTGCCCAGCACTACGATATCCGGGACCACGCCCTGCAGCTCAAATGCCCAGAACGCTTCGCCGGCCCTGCCGAAGCCGGTTTGCACTTCATCCATAATGCACAACCCGCCTATGCTGCGGATGGCTTCGAACACGGTTTGAAAATACCCCGGAGGTGGGACCAATTGCCCTCCGCAGCTGAGGATGCTCTCGCTGATGAAGGCAGCAGGATGGATGTTCTGTTGGGAAAGTTCCTCCAGGCGGGCTTTGGCCTGCTCAAGAGGCTGTTCCGATTGGTCAAAAAGCGGCATAAGGTGGGTGCGCGGAGGTTGCCCGCTGCCGCCTTTTCCATTGAATTTGTACGCACTGATATCGATGCAGGCAGCCGTATGCCCGTGGTAGGCACCGTCCATCGCCAGGATATCGTGGCGCCCCGTGGCTGTACGTGCCATGCGCAGCGCCAGTTCGTTGGCCTCGCTGCCGGAGGTGACAAAATAGACTACCGAAAGGGGCTCGGGCAGAGTGGCGGCAAGCTCCTCAGCATATCTGGCCAGCTCGGTGTGCAGGTAGCGGGTATTGGTGTTAAGGACGGCCGCCTGCTGCTGTACGGCTTCCACCACTTTGGGGTGCTGATGCCCGACGTGGGGCACATTATTGACCGTATCCAGGTAGCGCCGCCCATCGGCAGCGTAGAGGTAGTGGCGGAAGGCGCGCACCATGTGCAGGGGCTGTTGGTAGGACAGGCTCAGGTTGGGCCCGATATGGGCCTGCCGTTTCTGTTGGATGGTCTTTCCGTCCCACTGCAACCGTTTGGGCTGTGTACTGCCTTCCGGCAAATTTAGCAGCAATTCCGGGTTGGGGCAAAGGCTGCGCCAGACCGGCCATTCATCGGGAAAGCCAACACCAGGGAAGTCGCCTTGCTTACCCAGCGTATCCAGCAGCACCTGAAAGTGCAGGTGGGGTGGCCAGTTGCCGTTGACCTCCCGCGCTCCGTAGGTCGCAATGCGTTGCCCTTTTTGGACGGGCATGCCGACTTCAAGTTGGGTTAAAGATTCCCGGCAGAGGTGGCCGTAGAGGGTGTAAAAAGTCAGCCCTTCCCGTGGGGTATGCTCCAGGATGATGGCGGGGCCGTAGTCGCGTTCCGCTGCATTGTCCGCAAAGCTGTGTACCCGTCCATCGAGAGGGGCAAAGACGGGCGTTCCCGCGGCCGCCCACACATCCAGCCCCAGGTGGACGGTACGCCAGCGCGGCCCGCTGTTGCCTTCCACCTGATAGGTATCGGTGGTGTAGAAAGGGCGAACCTCCCCGTAGCCACCCAGCCCAAAGTCTACGCCATCATCTTCCATGATCCGCTGTATGTGGCGCTCGAAGCGGTACTCGTCCTCAAAGTTGCGGTTATTGCCCAGCTCCAGGCTGCCCACGCCGAGGTCCATCTGCCGCCACTGTTCGGGAATAGGGGAGACTGGGGCGAATTCAGGTTGTTCTTCCCGTATCCAATCCTGAAAGACCGTAGCCTGCGGGCAGGGCTCCCATCCGCAAGCGTGGCGGAAGTGGTAGTGCAGCAGGTTGTAGGGAATGCCCTGCAGCCGTTGCAGTAAGGCCCAGGCAGCGTGGTTACTGACTTGCAGGTACGCCCGGTCCGGAGCAGCCTGTTGATTAAGAGTGGAAACGGTGACGCTGATGAGCAGCCTCGCCCAAACCAGGGCGGGCAGGGCGGCCACTTCCGCCTCCTCCAGCGGAAAAGCCTTATGGTACCCACGGATGACCTCTACGGCGGCACCGGCGGGGTCGGGCTGTTCCATCATGGAGTAAGCCAGTGCAACCGCCAGCTCATTGATGGTGGCAGTATGTACGGCATCCCCAAAGTCGAACAGTCCGGCGATGCGGTAGTGCCCGTCCCTGCCCCGTTCGGTCATCAGGTTGTAGTCATTGGCATCGTTGTAATTGACGGAGTGGCGGAGGTGGGGGAGAGCCGGTGCGGCATATTTCTGAAAATACCCCAGCCCCTGTTCAACGATTGCTCGTTGTGCCGCGTCAAAGCGCTCCAGGTGCTCTGCTACCCAGGGCAGTTGGTTGTTATCCCAGCGCATTTCCCGGTGGGCGGCCGGATGGTCGAAGCCCTGCAATGCCAGGGTAAGCTGCCCCAGTGCACGCCCCAGGCTTTCGCGCAGTACGGCATCCTTCAGTTTTACTTTCGCGTAAAGCGTACCGGGAACCCAGGTGGTGAGGTAGGCGGTGGCGCCATCGGGTAGGGGACAGGTATGGGTTCCCTCGTTGTTGAGGATTGGCTTGGGCGTGGCGAAGGGTAGCCCGGCAGATGCCAGCCGCTGCATCATTTGCAGTTGCAGGTCCACCAGCGCAGGGGCTGCATGCGTGATTTTCAGGCAGTAGGTGCCGCCTCCGGTGGGCCTGACCTCAAAGGTGGCGTCTTGCTCGCCTTCCAGTTGTCGGGGCTGAGCATGGAGTTGGTAGTGTGCTTCTAGTATTTTGGTGGCATCAGCAAGAGTTGGCATAGGGCGTTACCGTTTGTTCTGGTCCAAAAGTCGGGAGTGTGGGGGAGAAAGCGAACAATTAAGGCGTAAAGAATTGTTTGGGCTGTGACTTAGGATGTGTCTCAGTAGTTCTGTTTTTGATTTTCTATCTTCGTATTGTTACAGATTATTCATCGTATTAAGGTCAGCATAAGTGAGCAGTACCTCAACGCTGGAACACCGAGCCCCCCAGCACCCCTTCTACCTGGAGCACATGGGCCGCCTCTACGACCGCGCCGCCGGGAAAGCTGATGAGCCGCACCGGCACGATTACTACACGGTGCTGTTGATTGAGCATGCCACCGGGCAGCATTTGGTCGATTACCAGGCGTATCCTTTTCAGGAACGGGAAGTCCACTTTGTCAGCCCGGGGCAGGTGCATCAGGTGTTGGCGGAAGCACGGCCGGAAGGCTGGGTGTTTACTTTTTCCAGGGACTTCCTGGCAGAAAATAATATCCCCGAAAGCTTCATTTCCAACATCAATCTCTTCAAAGCCTTTGGCGACACGCCTCCGTTGCAACTGGATCCGGCTACTTTTAACCGGCTGCTGGATATCATCAGTCAGATGGAGAACTGCCTGAGCCCGGATTTGACCTACCGGGAGCGTGCGCTGGGCGCTTTGCTACAGCTCTTCCTAATCTATTGTAACAACACCACCCAACTGGACACGGCCCAATTGGATGAGGAAAACGGCAGCATCTGTATTTTGCGCGATTTCAAACAGCTCATTGATCAGCAGTACGCCAGTTGGCACAAGGTGAGCGAGTACGCCGGGCAACTGCACATTACGCCCAAGCACCTCAGCCAAACCGTGAAAGAGCTGACCGGCAAACCCGCCAAGGAAGCCATTCAGGACCGGCTGGTACTGGAAGCCAAGCGCCTGCTGCTGCATACCGATCTGGCGGTCAAGGAGGTGGGGTACCGGCTGGGGTTTGAGGAGCCCCTGCACTTCAGTGGTTTTTTCAAGAAGCGGGTAGGCATGCCGCCTTCTGCGTTTCGGTCGGAGCGGAAGTTGAGCTAGAGGCAAGCTACCGGTACTACCAATGAGAAAAATCACCCTTTACAGCGATAGCGTTTATCGGAAAGCAACAAAAGAGCTCCTGCTGGCAGCGATGACCGGTACCTTCCTCTATGGTGTTTTGCGAAAGCGATTGCCCGACTAATTTAGTGAAGGTATTGTTGCCATCGGCTCCATCCAAATAGAAGACGAAAAGGGGCTCCTATAGCTTCAGCATAAAACCCTCCGCCGCCTTTTTATCGTATTTACTGGGGTCAAACTGGTAAAGGAATGACCCCTTTCGGGAAGATTTCTTATCCTTTTCATCCAGTTTGACCACAATATCCAGGGAGCGGATTTTATTGATGAAGTTGCGCTTGTCGAGGGTCGTGTCCCAGATCGCCTCGTACAGCTTTTGCAGTTGGCGCATGGTGAACTTCTCGGGCAGCAGCTCAAACCCAATCGGGCGGGTAGTAGCCCGTGTTCTCAGCCGTCGGATGGCAAAATGCACCATTTTATCATGGTCAAAGATCAGGGAAGGCGCCTGGGAAACGCTAAACCAGTTGGCCGAGAACTGTTTGATCAGCTTCTCATTGTGCTCCTTGATGTTGATCAGTGCATAGTAAGCCATGGAAATGGTGCGGTCAGCCGGGTCACGGTCCACCTCACTAAATGCAGCCAACTGCTCCATATAGACATCACTCAGGCCTGTGTACCGTTCCAGTACCCGCCGGGCGGCATCATCAAGGGTTTCCTCGGCTTTCAGGAAGCCGCCCACTAGGGACCACTTTCCTTTTTCCGGTTCAAACCCTCTTCGGATCAGCAGGATTTTCAGGTCTTCTTCATCGAAGCCGAAGATGATACAGTCTACGGCTAACAGCACTTTATCCTCCGAGCTGTAATTATTGATCATGATGTGTGGTTGTCGATTTGTTTTGACTGCCTACTAAGACAAGTGTACCAGTGGAATAAATGTTTTCGGGGCTTTTCGGAATAAAATCCCTTCTGTCTTTTCATTAAAAGGCACCTTAAGATTGACAAATGTTGCTGGTTTTAAGTGTAAAATTAACACAAAAAATGATATTTGTCACTAATCGGTTGAGCGGCATGTAAATAACTTTTTTGTCGAAAAAACGGAATTATGTTAGGATTTTTAAATCAATCTTACCTATCTTTGGAAGTGTAAAAATTACACTTATAAAGTTAATGTATGAAACTCATGGAAGCATACTTTGCAAAACCAAAGCTTGGTAAGCGGGCTGCGACGCTGAAGCGGATCGTGTCTGCCACCAGTTTGTTTTTGCTGTTCGCCTGCTCCCTAATGGCGCAGAACAGCAAGACAATCAACGGAAAAGTCACATCGGCAGAAGGCGAGTCGCTGATCGGTGTGAATGTAGTGATTCAGGGCTCGAGTACAGGGACCATTACGGACTTTGACGGGGGCTACAGCCTGAATGCAACGCCGGATGATGTGCTGATTTTCTCCTACACCGGCTTCAGAACGGTAGAAATCGAAGTGGGCAGCCAAACGACCATTGATGTGGTATTGCGGCAGTCTGCCGAGCTGCTGGAAGAAGTGGTGGTGGTAGGTTACGGCACGCAGCGTAAAGAAGACCTTACCGGTGCGGTAAGCGTTGTGAACACCGAAGAGATGAAAAAGCAAGCCACCAACGATGTGACCCAGATGATGCAGGGCCGCGTTGCTGGCGTTTCTATTACTTCTGACGGGCAGCCGGGTGCCGCGCCTACTGTCCGCGTCAGGGGGGTTAGTACGTTTGGCCTGGGGGCCAGCGCTGAGCCGCTGTATGTTGTGGATGGTTTCCCGCTTTCCGGTGGTATCCGCGACATCAACCCCAACGATATCGAATCTATTCAGGTCCTGAAGGATGCAACCGCGGGTGCCATCTACGGTAACCGTGCCGCTAATGGTGTAGTAATCATCACCACTAAAGCAGGCAGCAAAAACGAAAGGTTCAGCATTGACTTTTCCAGCTACTACGGGGTGCAGACGGTACCACAGCGTATTCCAGTCCTGGAGCGGCAGGGATATCAGGCCATCAATACCGAATTGCTGGCTAATGCTGGCCAGGCTCCCGTACCTGGTAATGACCCTAACTCTCCTCAGTACATTGACGACATCAATACCAACTGGCAGGACGAGGGTTATAAGGATGGCTCCATTCAAAACTACAACCTGAATTTCTCCGGTGGTACCAAGCGGACCAACTACTTCGTTTCTATGGACTACATGGACAACAGAGGTACACTGGTGGGTAGCGGGCCGGATTATCGGCGCTATTCCATGCGGGTCAACTCGCAGACGGAGATCGGACGCCTGAAGTTCGGGGAGAATGTTTATCTGATGCGTTCTGACGAAAACCCCTTGTTTTACAATGGTGTATTCACTTTGTTCCTGCCAGGAGGGCGCCCGACTCTGGTCAACGACCTGCTGCAGGCTGCACCAACCATCCCGCTGCTTGACCCCAACCGGGAAGGTGGCTTCGGTGGTGCCGATGCGGTCATCCATCAGTCCATTACCCTGAACGTACCGGGTTTCAATACCCTGGTCAACAACTCCACTCAGGTCAACCGCCTTTTGGCGAACGCCTACGGTGAGCTGACGATCGCGGAAGGCCTGACCTACAAGCTGAACCTGCAGTACGACAACTCTGATATTACCGACCAGCTTTTCGCACCTCAGTACGATCTGGGGTACTTCTTCCCGCGCCCCATTGCGGAGTTGCAGGTGGGCGACCGTTCTTCCCGTTCTTTCCTGGTGGAAAACACTTTGAAGTACGAGCGCAAGTTTGGCAAGCACGACCTGAAGCTTTTGGCTGGTCAGAGTTTCCAGAACTTTGACTTCCGTCAGGTATCTGCAGTAGGCTCCGGCCTGGAGAAACCTTACATCCTGAGCCTGGCCAATGCCTCTACTTTTAGCGTGATTGACAATCAGCAGCCGGCTTCCCTGGTTTCTTACCTTGGCCGGGTCAATTATTCCTTTGACGATACCTACCTCCTGACCTTGAACCTGCGTTACGATGGTTCTTCCCGCTTTCGCGAAGAAAACCGCTTCGCGCTGTTCCCATCTGTAGGATTGGGCTGGAAGCTGCACAATACCTTTGAGTTGCCACAAGCCATTTCCGGCCTGAAGCTTCGCGGTGGTTATGGTCAGCTGGGCAACCAGGAAATCGGTAACTTCCGTTATCAGGCTACGATCAACCGGGCGATCCCGTATGAGTTCGCCACCGGGCGTACCCTGGGTGCTGCGACGACTATTCTGGTTGACCCTTCCATTACCTGGGAAACCCGTACCACACGTAATATCGGGCTTGACCTGGAAATTATGGATGGCAAGCTGGAATTTACAGCAGAATATTACTCTAATACCTCAGATGACGTGCTAATCGATCTGCCCATTCCATTGTCCAATGGCTCTTTGGCAGGACTGACGACCAACGCCGGCTCTATTCAGAACTCCGGGGTTGAATTTTCGGCTACCTGGCGCCCGCGTATTGGCGATGTGGTCTTCAACATTTCACCTAACTTCTACACCCTGAGAAACGAGGTGCTCGATATCGGTACCCTGGACTTCCTTTCCGGAACTGGTGCAAGAACTGAAGTAGGGCGTGCAGTGGGAGAGCACTATGGCTGGGTTTATGATGGTATCTTCCAGACACAGGGGGAAGTAGAGTCTCATGCTTTCCAAAACGATAACACCGCACCTGGTGATATCCGGTTTGTAGACCTGAACGAGGATGGAATCATCAATGACGCCGACCGGCAGTATCTTGGACAGGGTATGCCGACTTACTACTATGGCCTGAATATCGTTGCGAATTACAAAAACTTCGACTTCACAATCTTTGGTCAGGGTAGCGGCGGCAACCTCATCAACAGCAATCTCTACCGGGGCTTGATGGTCACTTCCGGCTATACCAACTGGCACGAGGACATCCTGAACCGCTGGACACCTTCCAACACAAACACGGATGTGCCACGCGTGGTCCTGAATGACCCGAACAACAATCAGCGGGACTCAGACCGCCCAGGCTGGCTGCAAGATGGGTCTTACTTCCGTTTGAATACCATTTCTTTAGGCTATAGCTTTGGTCAGTCGGTACTGGAGCGGGTGAAAATGCAGAGCGCACGGCTTTATGTGACCATGCAGAACGTACATGTCTTCTCCGCTTACGAAGGGTACAATCCTGACTTCCAGGCCGGTATCCTGAACCCAGGCTTTGACTTTGGTACTTTCCCACGCCCGACGACTACTATGGTTGGACTTCAAATAAAATTTTAAGCAATGAAACTTAAGCACTTTAAAATAGGCTTGATGGTTTGTTTCCTTTTCGGAATCAATGCCTGCCACGACGAATTGGACATTGTTGACCCTAACCGTCTTTCAAACGAATCTTTTTACGAAAATGCCGATCAGGCAGTAGCTGCCGTGGATGCCATCTACAATGCACTCATCATTGATGGTATGTACCAGCGGATGACGCCGGTGTACAACGACGGACGGAGTGATGAACTCTCCTGCCGCAGCCCGTGGGTTTTCCTGACCGGCCTGAGTAACTTCACCGTTCCCGGTACGGATGCCGCCCTTGAGATTTTCTGGGCGGGCCACTACATCATGGTGTCCCGGGCGAACCAGGCACTGGAGAACATCCCCAATATTGAAATGGATGAAGGGCTTCGCAACCGGCTGTTAGGGCAGGCGTACTTCCTGCGTGCGCTGGCTTACTTCAACCTGACCAACGTACATGAAAATGTACCGCTCATCCTCGAAACGCCAAAGGGGGGCGATTCTTACTACCCCAGCAATGAAGGAGTGACCCGTGATATGGTCTACAGCCAGGTGAAATCAGACCTGGAAACCGCTATCGGTTTGCTACCACTCAACTACAACAGCGTTGAAGGTCCTGATCAGGGGCAGTTCGGCCGTGCTACTCAGGGTGCTGCGCAGTCACTGCTCGGCAAGGTGTTCCTTTTCGAAGGCAACTACTCAGAGGCCGGCCGTTATTTCGAGGCCGTTATCAACTCTAATGAGTATGCCCTGGGCAACAACTACTTCGATCTGTTCACCCAGGACCCAGGTTTGGAAAACAGCAACCCGGGCAAAATTTTCTGGGCAGACTTCACGACCAGCACCGCTGCTGAGTTCAACTGGGGCGGTGATCCTAACGTGAACTGGCGTCAGTTCCTGGCCATTACGCCTACGTACTCACAGGGCGACTTCTATGACTTTTACGCTACGGAATTCCTGTACAATGAGATGCGGGAAGAGCTAACGATAGACGGCACTTTGGACCCCCGTTACCATGCCACCATCCTGTCTTACGAGCCGGACGAAGGTTATACGACCGCATACGGTGTGGACTGGTTTGAAAGAGGCTACACCGAAACCGACTTCTTCATCAAGAAGTATACCAATGCCGCTACTGGTTCGGATGCGTTCGCTTCCGGATTCGACTACCACATCATTCGCTACGCCGACGTGCTGCTGATGTATGCAGAGTGTCTGGCGAATACGGGCGATGTAGCAGGTGCAGCAGGTTACGTACAGCAAGTGCGTAATCGCGCCAACCTGCCCGACCGGGAAGCTGAATTTGCAGCCCTGTCCCTCGACGACTTTATGGATCAGCTGGAGCACGAGCGCATCATGGAGCTGGCTATCGAAGGCCACCGCTGGTGGGATATCCTGCGCTGGGGCAAACTGGATGATGCTGCTGAACTGGCGGAGCTGCAGTCTCACGACTTTGAGTTCAACACTTTCGCTGCAAATCGCAAGGTCATGCCAATTGCTCAGACCGAACTGGACCGTAACCCCAATTTGGTGGGGAACTCAGCTAACTAAGCCAGCTGAGCTAAAGATGTAAAGCTTTTCATTGTAAAGAAGTGAGGGCGGGTTCAGTAAATTTGATTTACCAGCCTGCCCTTACTTTTCTTAACCTGGAACTAAAAATGATGTCCATTCACAAGATCAACATACTGGGGGGCGTTGCCCTTTTGCTGGGCTTGTGCGGCTGCCAAAGCGGTCAGCAGGGCACTGGAGCGCTGTTCCAGGTGCTTGATGCTGCACAGACCGGCATCGACTTCGAAAACACCATCGTGCCGGATGATACGTTCAACCTGATGGACTTCGAATACCTCTACAACGGAGGAGGCGTAGGGGTCGGCGACTTTGACCAAAACGGGCTGCCCGATCTGGTCTTCACCGGCAATCAGGTCAAAAGCCGGATCTACCTCAACAAAGGCAACTTCGAATTTGAAGACCTCACCGATGCCTCAGGGCTGAACACAGAAGGGCTCTGGTGCACCGGTGTATCCGTGGTAGATATCAATAGCGATGGGCTGGATGACCTGTACATTTGTGTGGGCGGGCCGCTCAATGAAAGCATTTACCCCAACCGGTTGTACATCAACCAGGGGGACAATACCTTTTTAGAAGCCGCTGAAGCTCACGGGCTTGCTGATCCCAGCCAGTCCAATCAGGCGGTGTTTTTTGATTACGACCGCGATGGCGACCTGGATGTGTACCTGCTCAACGGTGGCGGCTTTGAAAAATCAGCCGTGGCTATCCGGCCCATGCTGACCAATGGTTCGGGCCGCAATACCGACCGGCTGTACCGCAATGATTTTGATCCGGCTTTGGGGCATGCCATATACACCAACGTCTCCCGCGAGGCAGGCATCACGATTGAGGGCTTTGGGCTGGGTGCAAGTATACTCGATGCGAATGCCGATGGCTGGCCGGATATTTACGTGGGGAACGACTACCTCTCCCGCGACCTGCTTTACCTCAATAATCAGGACGGGACTTTTACCGAGGCCGCAGCGGCCTACTTTGGCCATACCTGCCACTTCTCAATGGGCAACAGCGTAGGGGACATCAATAACGATGGCTACCTCGATCTTTTCACGCTTGATATGCTGCCCGAAAGTTATTACCGCCGCAAGTTAATGTTTGGCCCCAGCCAGTATGACAAATTCCAGCGTGCCCTGCAGTACGGTTACGGGCATCAGTACATGCGCAACATGCTCCACCTGTCCAACGGGCAGGGACAGTATGCCGAGATCGGGCAATTGGCAGGCGTAGACCGCACGGACTGGAGCTGGGCACCCCTGATCGCGGATCTGGATAACGATGGTTTTCAGGACCTCTTCATCACCAACGGTTATGGTAAAGACATCACAGACCTCGATTTTGTGAAATTCAGAAAAAATGCTGCGGCGCCCTTTTCCAGCCCGGATGAAGTGGAACAACGGGTATTGAAAAGCCTGGAAGAGCAGCCTGCCATCCTGCAGCCCAACTATGCCTACAAGAATAATGGCGATCATACCTTTACCAACAAAATAAAAGACTGGGGCTTCGAAGCGCCCACCATTTCCAACGGCGCCGCCTACGCAGACCTGGACCAGGACGGCGACCTGGACCTGATCATCAATAATATTGACCAGCCCGCCTTTATCTGTCGCAATACACTCATGGAGCGGGATACCACTGCCGGACGCTACCTGCAATTGCTGCTATCCGGGCCCGAAGGCAACGAAAAAGGCATAGGTGCAACGGTAAAAGTTTATGCGGGCGAACAGGTGTTTACCCGATTGCAGCAACCGGTAAGCGGCTTTCAAAGCACGGTGACGGATGTTCTGCACTTTGGGCTGGGGCAGCTGACGAAAGTGGATAGCCTGACGGTGGCCTGGCCAGATGGCAAAAAAAGCACCCTCCTGTCAACGGTTACGAATCAACGCATTCGGGCCCCATATCAGACAGCGGTGGAAGCGGTAACAGCCTCCTCTTCCCGAAAAGCGCCTCTGCTGAAAGCAGGCGGTGCAATACCCCTGCAGCATCAGGAACCAGATTATGCCAATGACTTCAAGGTGCAGCCCTTATTGCAGCATGGCTTTACCCATCAGGGGCCGGGAATGGCCGTAGGGGATGTCAATGGCGATGGGCTGGACGACGTAGTGATGGGGGGCGCCTACGGGCACGATGCGCAAGTCATGCTGCAGAACACCGATGGCAGTTTCACGGCACTTGCATTGCCCACAAAGAACTACGAAGACCTTGGCCTACTGCTTTTTGATGCCGATGGAGATCAGGACTTAGATCTTTACGCTGCGTCTGGTGGTTCCGAGCGTTATGCCCATCATATCCATTACCAGGGCCGCCTTTACCTCAATGACGGGCTTGGGCATTTTATCCTGAGTACAGGCCGCCTGCCTGAGATGCTGAGCAGCACTGCTGCCGTTGCCGGGAGTGATTTCGATGCCGACGGGGATATTGACCTGTTTGTTGGTGGGCGGGTTGTACCGGGGCAATACCCTAAGGCCCCGCAAAGCCATCTGCTTCAAAATAACGGAGGCACCTTTACGGATGTAACCAAGGAGATTTGCCCGTCCCTGCAAACAGTTGGGATGGTCACTGCTGCCCTCTGGACCGACTTCAATAACGACCACCAACCCGATCTGATCGTAGTGGGTGAACTCATGAAAATCAGCGTCTACCAAAATACCGGAGCTGGTCTTACGGACATCACAGACCAGGCCGGGCTCGCCCAGTCTGCCGGTATGTGGAACAGCATCACGTCCGGCGATTTCGATAGGGACGGAGATATGGATTATGTAGTAGGCAACATCGGGCAAAATACGCCCTTCAAAGCAACACCAGAGCACCCCCTAAAGCTCCACTACGCTGATTTTGATCAAAACGGGGCCACCGATCCGGTCTTCTCCATCTACGAGGAAGGCGAATACTATCCGTTGGCTTCTCTGGACCTGCTGACGGCACAAATGCCAGTACTGAAGAAAAAAGTGCTGCGGTATAAAGATTTTGCCCAATCGACTACCTCAGACATTCTAAATATCCTGGAGACAGGGGAGATGCAAACGCTGCAATGCGATATACAAGCTACTGTCTTACTCGAAAACCTCGGCACCGGGCAATTTAAACTGCACCCGCTTCCACAGTTGGCGCAGGCCGCACCTATTAAAGGGATTGTCTGCGAGGACCTGGACCTGGATGGTGACCCGGATATCATTTTGACCGGCAATGAATACAACACAGAAGTCGTAACCGGGCGGTACGATGCGCTCATGGGTTTAGTCCTGCGCAATGAAGGAGGGCTCAGGTTCCACCCGCTTAGCAGCGAAGCATCCGGCCTCCAAATTAGCGGAGATCAACGCGCGGCAGTAACTCTCAGAAAAGCCAATGATGAAATGGCGCTGCTGGTGAGTACCAACGGCGGTGTTGTGAGGGCATATGCATTGCCGCGATCCGGCCAGAAACTTTTGGCTTTTGAGCCGGGAGAAGTCAGCGCCCTGTTAACCTATGAGGGCGGTCAGCAACAGAAAATCGAATGCCATTTTGGTGATGGCTACCTTTCACAATCGACCCGCAGCCTGCGCCTGTCACCGCAAGCTAAGGAGGCTGTATTTTACGACAACAACGGAAATCCAACCCGTACCTTGAATATTCTAGCATTAAAAGCCGAATTATAGCATTATGAGACTATCGCTTAACCACAACAAGATTTTATTTCTGGCGGCTGTCGTTGCCTTTTCGACCCTTATGGGGTGCAAAGATGACGATATGCCTACGCCCATTATTGAGCCGGAACCAAGCACCAATACCGGAGATACCACCACACTTGATGATGGCCCGGTAGACTTTTCCAACTTCTCCGACACGTATGCCGGTGTCGCCACGCCCGCAATGACCGATCAGTGGAGGCACTACAACGTGCATGACCCTTCCTACGTTGTGGATGATGAATTCACGTATTGCTACAATACCGATGTGGCATTCGGGCACGAAATCAGAGCCGGTATACAAATCAGACGGAGCATCAACCTGGTGGAATGGGAGTTTGTAGGCTGGGCCTTCCCCGGCATCCCATCGCAGGGCGGCAATTACATTCGTCAAAACGGAGGAGAACCCAATCCCGGGCTTTGGGCACCTTACATTATGAAGGTTAACGGTGAATATCGCCTTTACTACTCCCTGGCATCCAACGTCCCCCGCCTAAGCGCAATCGGGCTGGCGACATCTGACGACCCCCGCGGGCCGTTTGTGGAGCAGGGGTTGGTGGTCACTTCCCAGAATGACGGCTCTACCCACACTAATGCGATTGACCCCACGGTCATCGTCACCGACAACGGAGAGCACTGGATGTACTATGGTTCTTCCTGGGATGCCATTTACAGGGTACAACTGAACCCGACAACCGGGCTGTCTCAGAACCCAAATGACAAAGGCGTGCGCATAGCGCATCGCGGCTTTACCGGCAACACCATCAACGGAAATATCGAAGCCCCGGAAATCATCTACAATCCGGAATTTGACCAGTACTACATGTTCATTGCCTACGACTGGCTGGAGACCAAGTACAATGTGCGCGTGGGAAGGTCGGACAGCCCCACGGGCCCCTTCTTCGACATTGAAGGCAAAAACATGAACGAGCTGGCAGACGATGAGCCCATGATCCTGGCCCCCTACCGCTTTGAAGGGCATAGCGGCTGGCAGGGCGTCTCCCACCCCGGTGTTTTTGAAAAGGATGGCCGTTTTTACATGGGGCATCAGGGGCGCCCGGGCGTCAATCCATTCTTTATGGTGATGCATGTCCGGCAGTTGTTCTGGACCGAAGATGGCTGGCCCCTTGTAAGCTGTCAGCGCTATGCTACCGAAGAAGAAACCGCAGTGGAAGAAGCAGAGCTGATTGGCAACTGGGATCAGATTACGTACGAATACCAAATCGTGCCTGGCTTTGCCGAAGAACAGCTTTCCCCGAATTATATCGATTCAGAACCCATCACACTGGAGGAAGGCGGCACGATAAGCGGAAGCACCGGCGGCACCTGGTCTTACAGCAGCCCCTGGCTAAACCTGGCTTATGACAACGGCACTACAGCAAGGGTGCGGGTGGAAAGAGGCCGGGACTGGGAAAATGAAGTACCGGAAACCGTGCTGTTCACAGGCCTGAATGACCAGAATATTACCGTTTGGGGCAAAAAATTGCAATAAGCAACATAACTACCTTAAAAGAAAAATCATGATGAGCAAATTCATTGCGCTTGCAGTCGGAGGATTTTTGCTGATGGCGAATATCAGCAACGCTCAGGCTGTGGCCATTAAGGTCGAACCACAGGAGGATGCACCACAGATTAGCAAGCATATCTATGGCCACTTTGCCGAGCATCTGGGCCGGTGTATCTACGGTGGCTTTTACGTAGGAGAAGATAGCGATATCCCGAACACCGCCGGGGTCCGCATGGACGTTGTAGAAGCGCTCAGGGAGTTGTCGATACCGAACCTGCGCTGGCCGGGCGGTTGCTTTGCTGATACTTACCACTGGAAGGACGGTATTGGCCCGAAGGAAGAGCGCCCATCCATCCTCAACATCTGGTGGGGGAACGTCCGGGAGGACAACAGCTTTGGCACCCATGAGTTCCTCAACATGTGTGAGCTGCTGGGCACAGAGCCTTACCTGTCGGCAAACGTCGGCAGCGGCACCCCTCAGGAGCTGGCGGACTGGATCAAGTACACCAATCATCCGGCGGGTACAAGCCCCATGCCGGAACTCAGAGAAGAGTATGGCCGCGAGGAGCCCTGGAAAGTGACTTACTGGGGGATTGGCAACGAAGCCTGGGGCTGCGGTGGTAATATGACACCGGAATACTACTCGGATGTCTACCGGCGCTACGCCACTTTTACAACCGACTGGCGCAATTCTGATGGTCTGGTGCGGGTCGCTTCCGGCGCAAGCAGCAGCGACTACAACTGGACAGAGGTGCTGATGAAGAACATCCCCAAAAACCTCATCGAAGCCATGGCGCTGCACCATTACTCGGTCATTGACTGGGGCAACAAAGGGCCTTCCACTGAGTTTTCTGAAGGCCAGTACTTCACCATAATGGAGCGGGCGCTGCTGATGGAAGAGCTCATTCAGAAGCACACCGCTATCATGGATAAGCACGATCCGGAGCAGAAAGTAGCCTTGTTTGTGGACGAATGGGGTGGATGGTACGACCCGGAGCCGGGCACCAATCCTGGCTTCCTGTACCAGCAGAATACCATGCGCGATGCAATGATTGCAGGTACTACGCTGAATATCTTCAACAACCACGCCGACCGGGTCAAAATGGCTAATCTGGCACAGGCCGTGAACGTACTACAGGCGGTCATTCTGACCGATGAGGAAAAAATGATCCTTACGCCGACGTATCACGTGATGCGGATGTACAAGGTCCATCAGGATGCTACTCTGATCCCGCTGTCCTTCGAGTCTCCGGAGTATACGCATGAGGACAAGTCCCTGCCGGCAATTTCCGCCTCCGCTTCACGGGATGCAGCAGGAAATACCCATTTCTCCCTGGTCAATATCGATTCAGAACAAGCGCATGAGATTCAGCTGGATGTAAGCGGGCTTGACCTGTCCAAAGTATCGGGTGAAATCCTGTCTGCTGACAAGTTGCAGGACCACAACTCCTTCGATAACCCCGACAAGGTACATCCGGAAAGTTTTAAGAAAATACAGCTGAAGGGCGGTACCCTCTCCCTGGAGATTCCTCCTTTCTCAGTTATTGTAATCACAGCAAAGTAAAGATTGATGAAGTTAAGTGAAGTGTATTGGACGTTGTTGATCGTAGGGCTGGCTTTAGCCTGTCAGCGAGAGGATGATGAGGTACCGGTCATTGAGTCACCGGTCAGCTCCATTGTGCATCACAATCCTATTATCAAAGATAAGTTTACCGCAGACCCGGCTGCTATGGTTCATGACGGGGCCGTCTACCTCTATACTGGTCATGATGAGCAGGAAATTGGAACCGAAGGCTATTTGATGAAGGACTGGCTTGTCTTTTCGTCCACCAATCTGGAGGACTGGACAGACTATGGCCCGGCTCTCGCGGTAAGCGATTTTTCCTGGGCACTCCGGGATGCCTGGGCTGCTCATACAGTAGAGCGGGACGGAAAGTTTTACTGGTACGTATCAGTAGAGCACCGCACGGTCCCCGGCAAAGCCATTGGCGTGGCGGTATCAGATAGCCCGACTGGGCCTTTTTCGGATGCACGCGGGGATGCCTTGATTACCAACGATATGACCACAGCGATAGACAGCTACTGGGATGATATCGACCCTGCCGTGTACATCGATGACGATGGGCAGGCTTTTATCTTCTGGGGCAATACGGCTTGCTACTATGCAAAGCTCAAAGACAATATGATCGAGCTGGACGGTGAAATCCACGAGGTGGAAGGGCTGGTCAATTTCACGGAAGCGCCCCACATTCACAAAAAAGACGATCAGTATTATTTGACCTATGCTGCAGAGTGGCCGGAAAGAATTGCCTACGCAACAGCGGATAGCCTTACTGGCACCTGGAAATACCAGGGCATCATTAACGATTATGTGGAGAACAGCTCCACGAACCATCAGACCATTATCGAGTACGAAGGCCAGTCTTACTTCATCTATCACAATGGCAGCTTGCCTTCTGGTGGAGACTACCGGCGTTCGGTCTGCATAGACAGCCTGTTCTATCGGGACAACGGGACCATAGCGCCCATCGTCCAAACGGATGAAGGGGTGGAAAGTATTCGGTAAAGCAAAAAGCAAAGCGCAAATGAAAATACATTCCCTATATCATCTTGCAATTAAGCTGGGGCTGGTGTGCCTAGCCCATAGTGCCCTACATGCCCAGGGGCCGGGCGAAGCCACCTCCCCGCTTAAGATGAACAACCCGGTGATTACGCACAAATTCACCGCAGACCCGGCAGCCATCGTGCATAACGATACGGTATACCTGTACACCGGTCACGATGAAGCCGAACAAGACTACCACTTCTACAAAATGAACGAATGGCTGGTCTTCTCTTCCACCAATATGGTCGATTGGGAGGAGCACCCGGTGCCGCTTAAAGTCGCTGATTTCTCTTGGGCAAAAAGTGATGCCTGGGCAGCGGAAGTCATCGAAAAGGAGGGCAGGTTTTACTGGTACGTTACGGTTGAGCATGCTACCATTCCGGGCAAAGCCATTGGCGTAGCGGTAGCAGATAGCCCGGTTGGACCCTTTAAAGATGCCCTTGGTAATGCCTTGGTCACCAATGATATGACCAAAGCAACGGATATTGGCTGGGATGACATCGATCCTACTGTTTTTATTGATGATGATGGCCAGGCCTACCTCTTCTGGGGCAATACCGTCTGCTACTACGCGAAGCTAAAGGAAAACATGATCGAGCTTGATGGTGAGATCAAAGTAGTGGAAGGCTTGCCCCACTTCACGGAAGCGCCCTGGATTCACAGGCGGGGAGACTGGTATTACCTTTCCTACGCCTATCAGTTCCCGGAAAAGACGGCCTACGCCATGTCCAAATCCATCGAAGGCCCCTGGGAGTACAAGGGTATTCTGAATGAACTGGCCGGCAACTGCAACACCAACCATCAGGCCATTATCGAGTACAAGGGTGTGCCTTACTACATCTACCATACCGGCGGCATCCAGCCTATGGGCGGCAGTTTCCGCCGTTCGGTCTGTATTGACCGCCTGTACTACAACGAAGACGGCACGATGAAGCGCATTATTATGACATCAGAAGGCATTCAAAAATGAAGCATTTAACCTATAGCATAGCAATATTGATGATTGGGCTGTTGCCCTCCCTAAGCATGGCTCAGGCTATTGACATCCGGGTGCATGACCCGGTGGTAATCGAAGCCAATGGGGTCTATCACCTTTTTTGTACGGGCATGGGCATTGCCCATTTTACCTCCACCGATTTGGAAAACTGGGAAGAAGCAGATCCGGTATTCCCGGAAAAGCCAGCCTGGACGGACGAAGTGGTTCCGGAGTTCCGCAATCACATCTGGGCGCCTGACATCCTTTTCCACAACGGGCAGTACTACATTTACTACTCGGTATCGGCTTTCGCCAAAAACACCTCTGCCATTGGCGTGGCGATTACAAAGTCACTGGACCCGGAAGACGAAGGCTACGGCTGGACTGATCATGGCATCGTCATACAGTCCCATCCCAACCGGGACCTCTGGAATGCCATCGACCCAAACATCGTCTTTGATGACGAAGGCGTGCCGTGGATGTCCTTTGGCTCCTTCTGGGACGGGCTGAAACTTGTCAGGATGGACCCTTCCCTGCTCGAAATCGCCGAACCACAGGAATGGCATACCATCGCCCGCCGGGAGCGCAGCTTTGAGCTGAGTGACAAAAACCCGGGTGACGCCGCTCTGGAAGCGCCATTTATCTTCAAGAAAGACGGCTGGTACTATCAGTTCCTTTCCTGGGACCTGTGCTGCCGTGGAGCCAACAGTACCTACAAGGTGGTCGTGGGCCGCTCCAAAAACGTAGAAGGCCCCTACTTCGACCGGGAGGGCAAAAACCTCTTCCACGGTGGGGGCAGCCTGGTGGTGGAAGGCAATGAAAACTGGTACGGCGCAGGGCACTGTAGTGTTTACCATTTTAAGGAGGAAGACTACATGTTCATGCACGCTTATGACGCCAAAGACGAGGGCCGTCCTAAGCTCATGGTTAAGAAAATCCGATGGTCAGATGATGGCTGGCCCTATGTCAGAAGACTGAATTAGAAGCAAAATGAAGCACACATTATATCTGGCTATCCTATCCTGTTTTGTATTCAGTTGCAGCACACAGGAAACACAGGTGGAAGCTGAAGTTTCCAAATACGCAGGTTATCGGATTGCTCCGGTGGACATACAGCATGTACGTATGACGGACGACTTCTGGCTGCCCATCATCAAAAGGGTACAGGAGCACACCATTGCCTACGCCCTGGACAAGTGCGAAGAAGAAGGCCGCATGGAAAACTTCCTGATTGCCGGCGGAAAGCTGGAAGGAGCCACCCGCGGGGCCATGCCATTTGATGATACGGATTTGTACAAAATCATAGAGGGCGCTTCTAATTCCCTGATCAGTGCACCCAATCCGGAACTGGAGCGCACCCTGGATACCCTGATTGATATCATTGCCGTGGGGCAGGAAGCAGATGGCTACCTCACCACCTGGCGGACCATTGACCCGGCCAAACCACCGGCCCCCTGGGTAAAGGTGATAGACGGCAAGCGCTGGGAATCCCTCGAGGCCAGCCACGAAATGTACAATCCGGGGCATTTATACGAAGCGGCTTACACGCACTACATCGCCACTGGCAAAACCAACTTCCTGGATATCGCCCTGAAAAACGCCGACCTGATGGTGAAGACCTTTGGGGATGGCGAAGGGCAGATCAGCACCGTTCCCGGGCATCAAATCATCGAAACCGGGCTCATCAAACTGTATATGGCTAGTGGAGAAGAAAAATACCTCCACCTCGCCAAATACTTCCTCGACAACCGGGGCAATCCGGAGAACCATGAGCTCTTCGGACCTTACGCTCAGGACCATCTGCCTGTAGTGGAGCAGAAGGAAGTGGTGGGGCATGCCGTCCGGGCAGTGTACATGTACGCGGCCATGACAGATATCGCGGTGCTGATGCGCGACTCCGCCTATGATCAGGCCGTACAGCAGCTCTGGGAGAATATGGTGGGTAAGAAAATGTACCTCACCGGCGGCATCGGCGCCCGGCACGATGGCGAGTCTTTTGGCGATAATTACGAATTGCCCAACCTGACGGCCTACAGCGAAACCTGCGCTGCCATCGGTAGTGTGTACTGGAATCACCGCTTGCACCGGCAGTACGGGGACGTTAAGTACTACGATATCATAGAGCGCACGCTCTACAACGGGCTCATCGCCGGGCTCTCCCTGGATGGCACCCACTTTTTTTACCCCAATGCCATGGAGGCAGATGGGAAGTACGAATTCAACCGGGGTGCCTGCACCCGGCAGGGCTGGTTCGATTGCTCCTGCTGCCCAACGAATATGATCCGGTTTATACCTGCGGTGGCGGGGCTGCTATATTCCAAGACAGAAGACACCCTCCTGGTGAATCTGTATGCAGGGAGCGAGGCTACAGTGGAGCTCTCCAGCAATAACTTAAAGATCAAACAAGAGACGAATTATCCCTGGTCAGGTAAAGTACGCCTGACGGTTTCCACCGAAGCGCCCAACCCGGTAACGCTGAAGCTGCGCATTCCCTCCTGGGCAAGAAATGAAGTCGCTCCGGGCGGGCTGTATCAGTATCAGGCGCATGAGCGTGCTGAGCCCACCCTGAAAATCCATGGTGAACCAGTAGCGCTGGAAGTTGCAGAGGGCTACATCTTGTTAACCCGTGACTGGAGCAAGGGCGCTACACTTGAGCTGGAGCTGCCCACCACAGTCCGAAAAGTGCGTACAGATGAACGGGTGGAAGCCAACCTCGGTAAGCTGGCGCTGGAGTACGGTCCTATTGTCTATGCCGTAGAGTCTTTCGATAACCCTAATGTTTTTGAAAATCTAAGTATTGCCCCTGACGACACCTTCGAAGTGCGCTGGCAGCCTGAGTTGCTGGGGGGCGTCAATACCATAACCAACAACCAACTAACCGCTATACCTTACTACGCCTGGTCCAACCGTGGCATTGGCAAAATGAAGGTATGGCTGCCTAAACCGGAAATAAGATGAGCAAAAGATTAATGCGACAAATTGGATTTCAATTGCTGCTGCTGCTGGGTATCACTATTCAGCAGGCTACCGCGCAGACCCGTGCCCTCACAGTAGACGCTTCGGAGTCGATAGCGCCCATACAGCCTACCATGTACGGCATCTTCTTTGAGGACATCAACTTCGCAGCGGATGGCGGTTTGTACGCCGAAATGGTGAAAAACCGTGGCTTTGAATTTGTGGATCCCATGATGGGATGGCAGCAGCCCAACAGCGACCGACACTCCATGAACCTGGAATCGGGCTTCGCGACAGCCATCAAGTCGAAGGATTCCCCGGCCGATCAGACCTACATTCAGGTCCTGGTCAACAAGCCTGAAGGGTATGAGCTGATCAACGAAGGTTTTCGAGGCATGGGAGTTGAGTCCGGAGCGGAGTACATGCTGTCCTTTGAAGGAGCCAAGGGCGAAGGAGAGGTGTCCCAGGTGGTCGTCACACTCATTGACGAAAGCGGTAAAGCCATCGGCAGCACTACGGTGGACCTGTCCGGAACCGACTGGAAGGTGTATGAGGCCTCCATCAAAGCCAAAGCCACCTCTGAAAAGGCGAAGCTTAAGCTCACATTCAAAGGAGCCGGCATCGTCAACCTTGACATGGTGTCCCTTTTCCCTAAAGACACCTGGATGGGCCGGGAAAAAGGCTTGCGCAAGGACCTGGTGCAGCTCCTGAATGACCTCGACCCCGGCTTCCTGCGTTTTCCCGGCGGCTGCATTGTGGAAGGCCGGACCCTGGCGCGCCGTTATCAGTGGAAAAAAACGGTAGGCCCCATCGAAGACCGGGAAATCCTGGTCAACCGCTGGAATACCGAGTTTGCCCACCGCCCCACACCGGACTATTTCCAAAGTTTTGGGCTGGGCTTCTTTGAGTACTTCCAGCTGGCGGAAGATATGGGCGCAGAGCCCATGCCGATCCTGAGTTGTGGGATGGCTTGCCAGTTCAATACCGCCGAGCTGGTGCCCATGGATCAGCTGGACCCTTACGTACAGGATGCTCTGGACCTGATCGAGTTTGCCAACGGCGATGTATCCACATACTGGGGAAAGCTCAGAAGCGATATGGGGCACCCGGAGCCTTTCAATATGAAGTACATCGGGATTGGCAATGAGCAGTGGGGCCCTGAATACATTAAGCGTTTCAAGGTTTTTGAAAAAGCCATCAAGGCTAAGTACCCGGAGATCATCATCATTTCCGGCAGTGGCCCTTTTCCGGACGGAGAGCACTTTGAGTACGGTATGGAGCAACTCTCGGAGCTGAATTCCGAAATCGTGGATGAGCATTACTACCGCCCGCCCAACTGGTTCCGGGAAAATGCCGACCGCTACGATAGCTATGACCGCAACGGGCCTAAAATCTTTGCAGGAGAGTACGCCGCCCAAAGTGTAGCCATCGCCAGTCCGGACAACCGGAACAACTGGAGCTGCGCCCTGTCTGAGGCTGCTTTCATGACCGGCCTGGAGCGCAACGCCGATGTGGTGGTCATGACCTCCTACGCCCCATTGATGGCCCATGCCGAGGGCTGGCAATGGACACCAGACCTGATTTGGTTCAACAACCTGGAGTCCTACGGCACCGCCAATTATTACGTACAGAAACTGTTTTCCAATAACCGGGGCACAGATCTGATTAGCATCACAGAGGAGGACAGTCCATTGACAGGACAATCCGATCTTTATGCTTCCGCCGTGAAAGATGCGAATACCAATGAGCTGATTATTAAAGTGGTGAATACCGCAAAATCGGCACAGGAGATCGACCTGGATTTCGAAGGGGCAAAAGTAGCCAGTAAAGCTATGAGCTACACCTTGCGCAGCGACGACCCGGAAGCCGTCAATTCCTTTGAATCTCCGAAGGGGATCAGCCCGGCGGCAGCAGAAATCTCCTTATCGAAAGGCCGCCTGCGCACATCTGTGCCTTCAGAAGCACTGGTGGTCTACAAAGTAAAAATCAAATAGCATGAAGAGTTATGTCATAGGATTGGACTATGGTTCGGACAGTGTCCGGGCGGTCCTCATTGATGCCGAATACGGGAACGAAATTGCCTCCAGCGTGCACTGGTATCAGCGCTGGCTGGAAAAGAAATACTGCGAGCCATCCCAAAATCAATTCCGTCAGCACCCGCTTGACCACATCGAAGGCCTGGAGAAAACCATCAAGGGCGTGATGCAGCAATCTGGCATAAAGGCTTCAGCAGTCAAAGGCATTTGTATTGACACCACCGGTTCTTCCCCCGTGCCGGTCACGGAAGATGGAACCCCTCTGGCTATGGTGCCTGGTTTTGAAGAAAACCCAAACGCCATGATGGTGCTATGGAAAGACCACACAGCCATTAGGGAAGCCGACGAAATTAACGATCTGGCCGCCAATTGGGGTGGAGAAGACTTCACCAAATACGAAGGAGGTATTTACTCCTCGGAGTGGTTCTGGGCTAAAATCCTGCATGTGGTACGGGAAGATCAGGCCGTGCGGGCTGCCGCACACTCCTGGTTGGAGCACTGCGACCTGATGACCAATATTCTGATCGGGAATAAAGACCTCAGGCAGCTAAAGCGCAGCCGCTGCGCAGCCGGTCACAAAGCCATGTGGCATGAGGACTGGGGCGGACTGCCCCCTGTAGAGTTTTTGGAGCAGCTGGACCCCTATATGGCGGAGCTGCGCGGCCGACTGTACAGGAATACCTACACCTCAGATGTAGTGGCGGGCCAGCTGAGTGCCGAATGGGCCAGTAAACTTGGGCTGACCACCGAAACGGTCATAGCGGTAGGCACCTTTGATGCACACGCCGGTGCCGTTGGGGCTCAGATTGACGAGTTCAGCCTGGTGCGGGTTATGGGCACCTCCACCTGTGATATTATGGTAGCCAACCACAATGTAGTAGGCGACAAGACCGTGAAGGGCATCTGTGGCCAGGTAGATGGCTCGGTCATCCCCGGCATGATTGGGCTCGAAGCAGGACAGTCTGCTTTTGGAGATGTCCTGGCCTGGTTCAGGGAAGTACTGATGTGGCCTGTTGAAGAGTTGGTCATGAACTCAGGCGTGATCACCGCTGAACAAAAACAGCAACTGGCAGAAGAAATCGAAAAGCAGTTCATGGGCACCCTGACCAAGCAGGCGGAAGCCATTCCGTTGTCCGAAAGCCTGCCCACCGCTCTGGACTGGATCAATGGCCGCCGTACACCGGATGCCGATCAGTCGCTAAAGAGTGCGATAACTCACTTGTCGCTGGGCACTAAAGCACCTCATATTTTCAAAGCACTGGTGCATGCCATCTGCTTTGGCGCTAAGAAAATTGTAGAGCGTTTTGAAGAAGAGGGCGTTGAGATTCGGAAAGTAATCGGTATCGGCGGGGTAGCCCGCAAGTCGCCCTTTATCATGCAAACGCTGGCCAATGTACTCAACCGGCCCATCGTGGTCGCCTCCTCCGACTATGCACCGGCTCTGGGCGCCGCCATCTATGCCGCTGTGGCTGCCGGGCTGTACCCTGATATTATTACAGCCAGCAAGAACCTGGGCAGCAGCTTTGAAGCCGAATATTATCCACAGGCAGATAAGGTTGCAGTCTTTAAGCCATTGATGGAGCGCTATGATGCCCTCAGTGGCTTCGTGGAGCAGATTACCCATAAAAACAAGATGACATTAGCATGAGCAAATACACAGAACTAAAGCGGGAATGCTACGAGGCCAACATGGAGCTCAATGCACTGGGGCTGGTCATTTACACCTTTGGGAATGTGAGCGCGGTAGACCGGCAGCACGGTCTGTTTGCCATTAAGCCCAGCGGGGTACCCTATGAGACGCTACGCCCGGAAGACATCGTGATGGTGGACTTTGACAATCAGATTGTGGAAGGCAGCCTGCGACCGTCCTCCGATACCAAAACCCATGCGTACCTGTACACGCAATGGGAAAACATAGGCGGTATAGCACACACTCACGCCACCTACTCGGTCGCATGGGCACAGGCACAGCGGGATATCCCCATTTTTGGGACCACACATGCGGACCATCTGACAGCCGACATCCCCTGCGCGCCCCCGATGCGGGATGAGCTGATCGAAGGCAACTACGAGCACAATACCGGGATTCAGATTCAGGATTGCTTTCAGGAGCGTAGGCTTTCCCATGAGGAAGTCCCTATGGTGCTGGTGGGCAATCATGGTCCCTTCGCCTGGGGCAAGACCGCAGCCAAAGCCGTTTACCACAGCAAGGTGCTGGAAGCCGTTGCTGAGATGGCTTACCTCACTCTGCAGATCAACCCTCAGGCCCCGCGCCTGAAGGATTCACTTATTAGGAAACATTATGAGCGCAAACATGGCGCCAATGCCTACTACGGGCAGTAAAATAACGCTGAACGAATGAGCAAAATGGAAAGTAAAGTAATTTGGTTTGTAACCGGTAGCCAGCATCTGTACGGCCCGGAAACACTGGAGCAGGTAGCTGCGAATGCTGCTGGTATTGTTAAGGGATTGAACGCGGCGGATGCGATCCCCGTACACCTGATTAAGAAGGAGGTCGTCACTACGCCCGATAGTATTCAGCAGCTTTGCCTGGCCGCGAATAACGATCAGGCTTGCATTGGCATCATCGCCTGGATGCACACCTTCTCTCCTGCAAAAATGTGGATACGGGGTCTGCAGCAACTGCAAAAACCGCTTTGCCATCTGCATACGCAGTTCAATGCGGCCATTCCATGGCAAAGTATTGATATGGATTTCATGAACCTCAATCAGGCGGCGCACGGAGACCGGGAGTTTGGGTACATCATGTCCAGGATGCGCAAAAAAAGAAAAATTGTGGTTGGGCACTGGTCCTCCGCATCCGTACAGCAAAAACTAGGGGTTTGGAGCCGGGTGGCTTTAGGATGGCATGAGCTGCAACAGCTTAAGGTCGCCCGCATTGGTGACAATATGCGGGAAGTAGCCGTCACAGAGGGCGACAAAGTAGACGCACAGCTGCGTTTTGGTTTCTCCGTTAACGGCTATGATACTTCTGATGTCAATGCTTACATCAAAACAGTGTCTGATAAGCAGCTGAATGACCTGCTGGAGGTTTACGAAAGTGAATACCGCCTCACGAAAGCGCTGCAAAAGGGCGGAGACAGCCGGCATTCCCTGGAAGAAGCTGCACGTATTGAGATTGGCATGCGCGCCTTCCTGGAAGAAGGGGGCTTTGGTGCTTTCACCGACACCTTTGAGAACCTGGATGGGCTGAAGCAGTTGCCTGGCATTGCTGCGCAGCGGCTGATGGCTGATGGTTATGGCTTCGGTGCGGAAGGCGACTGGAAAACGGCTGCCCTGCTGCGCAGTATGAAAGTGATGGCGCAGGGGCTGGAGGGCGGTACTTCCTTCATGGAGGATTATACTTACCACTTTACGCCGGAGCGGTCTTACGTTCTTGGTTCCCACATGCTGGAAATTTGCCCCTCAATTGCCAATGAGCAGCCTTCCTGTGAGGTACACCCGCTGGGCATCGGTGGCAAGGAGGATCCGGTACGCCTGGTCTTTGATGGCAAGCCCGGCCCGGCCCTCAATGCCTCCCTGGTAGACATGGGGACCCGCTTCCGTCTAATTGTCAATGAAGTGGAAAGCTCCCTTCCTCAGGAAGATTTGCCTAATTTGCCGGTCGCCAGAGTACTGTGGGATGCCAAGCCCAATCTGGAGGTTGCTGCCACGGCATGGATTCTGGCAGGCGGTGCACACCATACGGTGTATACGCAGGCGCTTACCACAGAATACCTGGAAGACTTTGCCGATATGGCAGGCATAGAGCTGCTGGTGATCGATGAGGCAACCAGGGTTCGTTCATTTAAGGATCAGCTGAATGCGAATGAGGTGTATTACCACCTTTTTCAGCATAGGCTTTAATTTTAGCATTCATGAAAACTCAGGGACATAACGGCGGGCTTTTGAAAAGGGGAGGAGTGGATAAGCTCCGGCTTTTTCTAAGCCTTGCTTTTCTGATGCTGTTGCTTGCCGGGACTTTCACTCCCGGCATGGCGCAACGAGCAGAAAGCTACGAGACGCTAGCGGAAGACGGGGCCTGGTGTTGGTTTTCTGACCCGCGCTCGGTCTACCACGAAGGGGAGCATCAGCGTACTTATACCGGATTCGTAACCTCCACTGGCGATATTACCATCGTTTCGAAGGACCATCGGTCCGGTGTGTTAGTCACAAAGGTGCTTTACGAAAACGTGCAGGTGGATGATCATGTCAATCCTTCGCTGCTGGTTTTGCCCGATGGCCGGTTGATGGTGTTTTTTACCCGGCATAACGGCACACTGTACTATGCAAAAACCGAGAACCCCGAGGACATAACCTCTTTCGCAACCGTAGATTCTCTGGATTTAGGTAGTGAGCTCTGCTACACCAATCCGGTCCTATTGAGCGAAGAAGATAACCGGATTTACCTGTTCTCCCGCGGAGGGTACGACTGGAAGCCTTCCTTCGTCACTTCGGACGATCTGGGCGCCACCTGGTCCAAGCCACAAACCTTTGTTTCCAAAAAAGTAAACAACCCGATGAACCGGCCTTACACCAAGGTCGTGTCTGATGGGAAATCAAGCATTCACTTCGCTTTCACGGATGGCCATCCGCGGTTAGAGAACCACAATTCGATCTACTACCTGCGGTACGAAGGGGGGCGCTTTTTTGATGCTGGCGGGAAGGTGATTGGAGATACCAAACAACTGCCGCTCGTGCAGTCCGACATTCCTAAAGTATACGATGGCGTTGCCAGCAATCAGCGGGCCTGGATATGGGACCTTGCGCTGACGCAGGATGGGCGCCCGGCGATGGTGTACACGACCTTGCCGGAAGAAACCCTCCACTTTTACAATTATGCAGTTTGGGATGGCGAATCCTGGCAAAACACCAGGCTTTGCGAAGCTGGCAGTGCTTTTCCGCGCTTCCCGCACCCTAAGGAAATGCGAGACCCCGAGCCTCACTACTCCGGCGGTATCTGCCTGGACCACACCGACCCCAATCGGGTATACCTGTCCCGTCCCGTTGCCGACCGGTTTGAAATTGAGGAATGGACTACAGGCGATGGGGGGCAGACTTTTAGCTCACAGGCCGTCACCGTTCGGTCATTGCAGGACAATGTCCGCCCGGTAGCTGTACGCAATGCCCCGGAGCAGCTGAGCCCCCGCCTCATGTGGATGCACCTGGACCATTATGCGCATTATACCGATTACCGTACCCGCATCAAGACCAACCGGCCTGCAGAAGGGTTTGATGCCGCCATTTCGCCATCTGCCATAAAAGAAGTCATGGGCGCTGTAGCGGACTGGCAAATCGGGCATCAGCATTTGGTGAAGCACCATCCGCTGGACTGGACCAACGGTGCGTTGTATTCGGGTATGATGGCCTGGTCGTTGGTGGCGCAGGATGAGCAATACAAAAACTGGCTCCAACAGATTGGGCAGCGGCACGCCTGGCAGCCCTTTTTCCGGATGTACCACGCTGATGATGTGGTGGTGAGCCAGCTGTACCTCGATATGTATCAGCATCACCAAACTGAAGCCCGCTATCCTTACCGGATGCTGGCGCCGACCAAGGCACGCCTGGATTACGTCATCAACCACCCTTCTGAAGGTTCACTGTTGCTGGATTATTCGGATCCGCAAACTCTGGAGCGCTGGTCGTGGTGTGATGCGCTGTTTATGGCACCGCCGGTCTATGTAAAAATGGCCAATATCACGGGTGACGAGAAGTACCTCGAGTTTATGGACCAAGAATACAAAGCAACTTACGACTTCCTTTACGATAAGGAGGAGCATCTATTCTACCGGGACTACCGCTTTTTTCCAGAGCGTAAGCGGGAGGCGAACGGAGAAAAGATATTCTGGGGCCGCGGTAATGGCTGGGTAATGGGCGGACTGGTCTCCATACTCAAAGACTTGCCGAAAGACAGCCCCTACCGGCCGTTTTACGAAACCCTGTTCCGGGAAATGGCCGCCAAGGTCGCCTCTTGTCAGGAAGCAAGTGGGTTCTGGCATGCAAGTATGCTGGACCACGAAGCCTTCCCCAACCCGGAAACCAGTTCAAGTGCCTTCTTCTGCTATGCTTTGGCCTATGGGGTGCGCAGTGGGCTGCTGGACCGGGGTCAGTACGAGCCAGCCGTACAGAAAGCCTGGCAGGCGCTGGTCAGTGCCGTCTATCCGGATGGCAAGCTGGGCTGGGTGCAGCCAATTGGTGAAGACCCCAGGGACGTGACCGCTGAAATGACGGAAGTCTACGGGGTGGGGGCCTTTTTGCTGGCGGGCACAGAATTACTGCAATTGGCAAAATAGTTTGGCCATTGCTTAAAGAGACTTTAAAAAACAACCTAATGTTTATGAAAAAGAAAGGCTTATTCCTCCCATTCGCAGGGATACTGTTCCTGTTCGCTGCTCTGCTGAGTTCATGTGGCTCTAACCCTGAATCTGCCGAATCAACAGCTACGGAGTCCGAAGCTGCTGAGCCCCCGGTGATGATTACCAGTCAGGCATACGGGCAGCTGGAAGACGGGCGCACAGTAGACCAGTACCAGCTCAAAAATGCCAATGGCATGGCGGTAGAGGTTATTACTTACGGCGGGATCATTACTTCCTGGACTGCGCCGGACAAAACCGATGCTTACGAAAATGTAGTGCTGGGCTACGACAGCCTCTCCCAATATCTTGCAAACAATCCCTACTTCGGTGCTATTATCGGCCGTTACGGCAACCGTATTGCAAAGGGGCAGTTTGCCCTGGAGGGCATCACCTACGAACTGGCCACTAACGATGGGCCCAATCACCTGCACGGCGGCCTCAAAGGATTTGATAAAGTCCTCTGGTCAGCAGATACGGCAACAACCGTGGAGGGCGCTTCCCTTATACTGAGGTACGAAAGCGCAGATATGGAGGAAGGCTATCCAGGTAATCTGTCGGTACAGGTTACCTACACGCTGACTCCCGATGACGCACTGCAGGTGGACTACGAAGCGACCACGGATAAGGCGACAATTGTGAACCTCACCCAGCATTCCTACTTCAACCTATCCGGTGACTTCAGCCAAACCATTCTCGACCATGAGTTGATGATTGCGGCAGATCAGTACCTGCCAGTAGATGCCACCCTGATTCCTACCGGCGAGCTCGCCCCAGTGGAGGGTACGCCCTTTGATTTCAGGGAAGCCAAAGCGATTGGGCGTGACATCGGAGCCGATCATCCGCAACTGGAGCTGGGTAAAGGCTATGACCACTGTTGGGTGCTCAATGAGCAGGGCAGTATGCGCCGGGTAGCAAGTGCTTACCACCCGGGAACCGGCCGGCAGCTGGAAGTCTTTACGGACGAGCCCGGCATTCAGTTCTACAGCGGCAACTTCCTGGATGGCACGTTGCCGATGCCTGGCGGAGGCACCTATGGGCACCGCACCGGCTTTTGCCTGGAAACCCAGCACTACCCGGATTCACCCAATCAAAAAGACTTTCCATCAGTAGTATTACGGCCCGGAGAGACTTACGAAACCCGAACCACCTTCAAATTTTCAACGAAGTAGACAACAACAAAAGACATGAGTGTACTAGCAACGATAGACTGGGTATTCATTGCCCTGTACTTTGTGATTATTTTGGGGATTGCCTGGTGGGTGATCCGGCAACAATCAGATACGTCTGATGATTATTTCCTGGCCGGGCGCAACCTGGGCTGGTTTGTTGTGGGGGCCTCCATTTTTGCCTCTAATATTGGTTCTGAGCACCTTGTGGGGCTGGCAGGCTCTGGTGCTACAGATGGTGTAGCCATGGCTCACTACGAGTTGCAGGCCTGGTGCCTGTTGGTGCTGGGTTGGGTACTGGCCCCCTTTTACATGCGGTCTAAGGTCTTTACAATGCCGGAATTTCTGGAGCGCCGCTTTTCGCCTACCGCAAGATGGGTACTTTCCATTATCTCCCTAATTGCCTATGTACTGACGAAAGTAGCAGTGGGGATCTTTGCCGGCGGTATCGTCTTCGGTGTGCTGGTGCCTGAAATCAGTTTTATGGGGCTGGACAGCTTTTGGATCGGATCCATTCTGATGATTTTGCTTACCGGGCTCTACACCGTCCTGGGTGGACTGAAGGCCGTAGCCTACACCGAGGCTATTCAAACCGTCATCCTGATTATAGGTGCGATCCTGGTAACCGTCTACGGGCTGGATGCCCTGGGTGGCTGGGGTGAACTGCGCCGTATCGCGGGCTCTGAGATGTTCAACCTTTGGAAACCATTGGTGCCCGAAGGCGTTGAAGGCACCTGGGCACCCGTGCTCACTGAAGATCGGATGGCCTGGTATTTCAACAGCAATTATCCCTGGGTGGGCATGTTGTTTTGTGCGCCCATCATCGGTCTGTGGTACTGGTGTACGGACCAGTACATCGTACAGCGTATGTTGGGCTCTGCCAGCCTGACGGAAGCACGGCGGGGCTCTATTGCAGCGGCTTTTTTCAAGTTATTGCCGGTTTTCATTTTCATCATCCCAGGCATTATCACCTTCGCGCTGGCCATGAGTGGCAAAATAGATACCATTACCGAGACGATGGTCGACAGCAATGGCGAACTGATCACTGTGAATGCCCAACAGGCCTTCCCGCTATTGGTGGCGACGGTGCTGCCGGCGGGCATCCGGGGTATTGTGGTTGCGGGCCTTTTGGCGGCGCTGATGAGCTCCCTCGCCGGTGTTTTCAACGCTTCCTCCACGCTGTTTACGATGGATTTGTACTCCAAATTCAAGCCGGATGTATCCGAAAAGACCCTGGTCCGCGTAGGCCGCATTGCTACTGGCGTTATGGTGGTCATTGGCTTGCTTTGGATACCGGTGATTCAGGGCAGCCGGGGGCTGTATGATTATCTGCAGAGTGTGCAGGGCTATCTGGCACCGCCCATTTTCGTGGTCTTCTTCTTCGGAATTTTCAATAAACGCCTGAATGCAAAAGGGGCTCTTTCTGCCCTTATTGTAGGGTTTGCGCTGGGCCTCTTCCGCCTGGCCATTGATACGCCGGTGATGCTGACCGAAGGCTTTGCTTACGAAGAAGGCTCGATATTCTGGATTATCAACAATACCTTCTTCCAGTATTACAGCCTGTTTATCTTCCTGGTGTCTGCTGCAACCATGTTGATTGTCAGCTATGCCTCGGAAGCACCGGACTACAGCAAGATCAGCGGACTGACCTTCGGTACCGTAACCGCCGAGCATAAAGCAGAAACCAAATCCAGCTATACGCGTGGTGATGTGATCATCTCAGTGCTGGTTGTGGTATTGATTTTCATGGCGTATATTTATTTCAACGGTTAAGCCGGAAGACTTTGGGGCTGAGACGAGTGATGGTTCCGGCGCTCGTCTCGGCTTTCTGCCTGATTCTGTAAAGCCCTTCCAATATGAAAACGCTCCACTTGTTCCCGTTGCTGCTGCTAAGCCTTTTGGGGTGTGCTGATGCAACGATTCCGCCTTTATCTAATGCCTCTGGCAGCCTGCAGTGTACGCTGGGTATCGATACGGAGGGTCAGCCATTTTACCTCTTGTCTTATCAAGGCGCTACGGTACTGGATACCTCCTACCTGGGTATTCGCCTGGAAGGTGCGGATTGCACCCGAGATATGGAATGGGTATCGGTAGGGGAGCCTTCCCTGAAGGCAGTGCGGTATTCCATGACGCACGGCAAGCAACAGACGGTCCGTTATACCGGGCAGCAGTACCGGGCTGTTTTACGGAACGCAGCCGGGTTGGAGTTGGAAGTCCATTTTTACTTATCGGAACAAGGGTTTGCCTACCGCTACTATTTTCCACGCGCACCAAAGGACAGTATCCTGGTTTTGGAAGAAGCCTCCGCGTATGGCTTTCCCGATTCTACAATGGCCTGGATGCAGCCCATGTCCAAAGCCAAATCCGGATGGAAGGAAACCAACCCGTCCTACGAGGAAAATTACCTGATGGAGGTTCCGGTCTCCACCCCTTCCCCAATCGGCGAAGGGTTTGTGTACCCGGCTTTGTTTAAGGCCGGAGCGCATTGGTTGTTAGCTACGGAAGCTGATTTGCACTCGGGCTATTGCGGCACGAGGTTGCGGTACGATAGTATTTCCCGACAATTGAAAGTCGCCTTTCCGCAAGCCAAGGAGGTATTTCCGGGTGGAGGGCTGTTGCCCCGGGGTGAAGCGCCTTTTCGCAGCCCCTGGCGTATTGTGGCGGTTGGCAGCCTGGGGGATATTGTGGAAAGTACGATTGGGACGGACCTTGCGGCATCTTCAAAAGGTTTAGGCCGCGATTTTGTAAAAAGCGGACTGGCTTCCTGGAGCTGGGTATTGCTGAAAGACGATTTTACGAATTATGAAACGTCCAGGCGGTTTATCGACTACGCCGCGGAAATGAACTGGCCCTACTGCCTCATTGATGCGGACTGGGACTGGAAAATCGGTTACGAAAGGATGCAGGAACTGATTGATTACGCAGGGACAAAAGATGTGGAAATTCTGTTGTGGTATAATTCTTCCGGAAGCTGGAACAGCACGACCTATTCGCCCAAGAGCAAACTGGTAGACCCGGAAAGCCGGAAGGCGGAGTTTGCCCGGCTGCAGCAAATGGGCGTAGCGGGCATCAAAGTGGACTTCTTCGGTGGTGACGGGCAGTCGATGATCGCCTACTACCACGATATCCTGCAAGATGCGGCCAATTATCAACTGATGCTCAATTTTCATGGGGCTACGCTGCCGCGAGGCTGGCACCGGACCTATCCACACTTGATGACTGTGGAGGCTATCAAGGGTGGAGAATTCATTACTTTCCTTCAGGAAAACGCGGATCAGGCACCCCGCCACTGCGCGGTCATTCCCTTCACCCGTAACGTGTTCGACCCCATGGACTTTACGCCTATGGTGCTGGACAGCATACCCGGTATTCAACGCCGGACTACCCTGGCCTTTGAGCTGGCGCTGCCCGTCTTGTTTACATCGGGCATTCAGCATATTGCCGAAATTCCGGAAGGGATGCAAAAAATGCCAGCTTATGTGGCCGATTACCTGCGAGATGTCCCTACGCAATGGGATGAAGTGAAATTCATGGACGGATATCCGGGGGAGTATGCTGTCCTTGCACGCCGCAAGGAGGAGACCTGGCACATAGCGGGCATCAACGGAACGGATAAGGAAATTTCAGTGCGTTTAGACCTTTCGTTTGTTGCCCATAAGCAGGGCGTACTCCTGTACGATGGCCCGGAAGGACAGATACTGAAAGGAGAGGCTTTGGCAGGCCCGACTGTTGTACGCCTGCCGGGCAGGGGTGGTTTCGTGATTAAAATATGATTGAGCACATGCCTATGAATCAAATCAAGAAAAAGGACCGTGATGAAGTTTTGGACTGCAGGGCTATTATTCTTAACCACAGCGTTCGCTGCCACTGCACAGGACCTGACGGAAGGCCTGGTGGGTTACTACAGCTTCTGCGGATGTGAGGCAACCGACTACAGCGGGAATGAAAACCATGGAACCATCATTGGGGCCCCCAACTGTATTCCCGGTATCAAGGGCGAGGGCTTCCTGTTCAATGAGAATGGCGGAAATACGGGCTGCAGCACAATCAACACGGACTTCATAGAACTGCCCACTTTTGGCCCTATCTGGAGCGAAGGCATTTCAATCTGCGCCTGGGTGGAATACGAAAACATCGCCAACTTTGAGCGCATAGTGGATATCGGTAATGGAAGCGGGGACGATGGTGGCGCTCCGGTATGGTTTGGCAGGGAAGGTAATTCCGATAATCTGACTTTGGAAAGCTGGGTCAGTGCAGACCCCAATGCCAACCGCACTACTGGCCGCCTGGTGGCAGAAGGTGCCATCACCAACGGGCAAATTGAGTTTTACTGTGCGACGATTGGGGGCGATAGCATGAAAATCTATGTCAATGGTGTGCTGGTTGCGCAAAAAGCGGGGCATCCAATTCTCAATGTAGAGCGCACTTCCAACTACATCGGCCGGTCCAACTGGTGCAACGCCGATCCCGATTTCCATGGGTTTATGGATGAAGTCCGAATTTATAACCGGGCCCTGTCTGCCGGGGAAATCCTTCAGATGTACGAAGCCCCTTTCTTTGCCACGCCGCCCGTAGTGGGCATTTGCCTGGGCGATAGTGTACAGCTCCGGGCGCAGGGTGGGGCAGCCTACGAGTGGTCGCCATCCAACTACCTGAGCTCAGATACGGTTGCGGCTCCTATGGCTTCACCACCGGTGCCGACCGAGTACAGCTGCAAAATCATTTTTCCGGATGGTTGTTTTATCACTGATACCGTATTGGTTGAAGTGGATCAGGATACCATGGTGGCCGTAGACACCACTATTTGTGCCAATCAGGATTACTATGGGTATCAGACACCAGGTACGTACACGGATGTATTCACGACTCGTTACGGCTGCGACAGTACCCGTGTGCTGCAGTTGTCGGTACTGCCCAATGTCCTTTCTGCGGAGGAGGTTCGCATCTGCGAGGGCGAAAGTTACCGGGGGTTTACGGCGACAGGTATTTATGAAGACACCTTGCCTGCGCTTACCGGTTGTGACACTCTCTACCGGCTTTCGCTGCAAGTGGAAAGCCCAGTCTTTGATGATTTGGCTATACAACCTGCAGATTGTGCCAGGAATAATGGTGCCATACAGTTTGAAATTGGGCAGGCCCACCGGTCTGTTACGGCTTCCCTCAATGACGCACCGCTTTCAACTTCAGATGTATCTGGATTAACGCCCGGAGCCTATGCGCTGCGCCTGACAGACGATGCAGGTTGTACCCGGGATACCCTGCTGACGGTTCCGCAGGCCGATTGCCCCCTTTACGTCCCTTCCGCTTTTTCTCCCAACGGTGATGGCCGGAACGACCGCCTCCGTCTCTACGCCTTGCCGGAGGCAGGGATTACCATTCAGACTTTTCGCATCTACAATCGCTGGGGCAGCCTGATGTATGAGGCAGAAAATTTCGCACCCAATGATTCGGGCTATGGCTGGGACGGGACCTACCTGGGCGAACGGCTTAACAACGGGACTTACCTTTACACTATTGTCGCTGTAAATGCGAGGGGAAAAGTGACTACCCTGACCGGTGACGTTCAGCTGGTGCCCTAACAAAAAAAGGGCGGCGCTTCTGCGCTGCCCGACAGTCAAAATAGTGTATGAATAGTAGTAGTAGTTAACGCTTGGTGCTCTTAAAGATCTTCTCACTGCGGACCTGACCGCTATCGTAAGCTTCCACTTTTACATAAACGCCAGGCTCAAGATTGTTGAAGTCTTCCCCAACCTTCCGACCGTCCATAGTGAAGTAGGTTACGCTGATGAGTTTGCCGTTAGGCTTGTCTTCAAAGACTTCCGTTGTAGAAGTCGAAAAATTAGGTGTAACCGTGATGTTCTTCATATAGCTGTACTGCGGGTCGAAGAAGGTGCCATCCGGGCGCATATTGTCACTCCAGAATGACCCGGTTCCAATCACCAGGGTTGCAGCATTCTGCATAAAATCAATGATCTGACTGTAGTCTGTGAGGTTGCCCGCGATGGTCACATCCGTGCTGCTTTCATTATAAGCCAGCTCATTGTCCACATAAACGGCATAGCCCGTTTGGGTGAACTGCAATTTTACATTTCTCCACTGATTGCCGCCCAGGAAATCGGTATCGATTCCAAAGTCGATCAGGTTGGCGTCAATGAACATGCCGTTGTTAAAGCCCAGGTAAGAGCCATTAGTGAAATACATCCGGCCCAGGGCATCATCAAATAAGGCAATGAGGGAGCCCAAGACTTTGATCGAGTCCACACCTTCATAATTGTACACATCAAAGGCAATTTCTGCTTCCGTGAAGTCCTGCCCCATCAATGGATTGTCAAAAGATACATCAGGATTAGCCACAGTCGAGGCCGCCTCTGCGACATCGATGACGAGTGCTCCTTCAAATGTTGTTGTGAATGCCGGGTCAATGGCGCTGATGTCAATTGTAGTTTGCTGGGCGTGAACCGCACTAAAAGCCAGAACGGCCACAATGAGAAAGTAAATTTGTTTCATTACACTGATTTTAGATGGTAGAATAATAGGTACCTGCTTATTTGCTGCCCTCCCCCTCGATGGTTGGTTAAGCCATAGAATTTTTGCCTCAATGTTTGCCATTTAAAGCACCTTGAGATCAGGGTTAAGACAGCCTTGTTTTTTCTAAAGTAAAGATAATAAAAATAAATGTAAAAAGTACACTTATCTTAAAAAAGTCCTGTACGATTCTGACCACTAGTGGTTTAGGTCATATCGGGCTGAGATTAGGGAATGGGAAGTTTTAAATTGAGCGGGTGTAGATTGGGAGCAACTTCAGCTGCTGCAGATAATCCTATGAAAGCAATCTTTACGTAACTAAGAAAAAACCTTTGTTATGAAAATTTTCTTTATCAGCCTTTTTCTGCTTTTGCTTCCTGCTGTGATGCTGGCCCACGGCGTCAGCAGTGCCGACCATGCCACCTTGGTGGACGGGGGCCTTGCCGCTTATGTGCTAGTTGGTGCCAAACACATGCTCACGGGCTATGACCACCTGCTCTTCCTGCTTGGGGTGCTCTTTTACCTGAGTGGGTTCCGGGATATCCTTCGGTTTATTACCGTCTTTACTTTAGGGCATTGTATTACGCTGATTGGCGCGACCTATTTGGGTGTAACTGCTGATGAACACTTAGTAGACGCCGTCATTGCGCTAAGCTTAGCGTATAAAGGCTTTGAAAACCTCAATGGCTTTGAGCGGGTCTTTAAGGCACCGGCTCCGGACCTGTTGTTCATGGTTTTTGCTTTCGGGCTGATACACGGTTTCGGTTTGTCTACTCGTCTTCAGTCGTTTGAGCTTGGTGCCGACCAGTTTTTGGCTAAAATCCTGAGCTTTAATGTCGGCGTAGAGGTGGGGCAGGTCCTTGCACTCATCCCCATCGTATTTGTGCTGAAAAAAATACAGCAGGCGAAGCATTACCCGGTCTTTTACAAAGTCGTTAATATTGGCTTGATTGTGGCGGGGGCAGCTCTGTTGGCTTATCAGCTGTATGGCTTTTTTAGCAGCTACAATTCAACAGGTGAAGTTGGTCCCCTATCGCTTATCGGGCATTAATGTCGCAGGCAGGTGAATTTTAGCGAAAGCGCCAGTTCTGCACTCTAACTGTTTTTGCTCAGTGTATCTCATTCAAACAAGCGGGGTTACGTGATCCTTTTCACTCAACGATTTCATAGGCTACCCGTCGGTTCCGCTGCCGCCCCTCTGCGGTTGAATTATCAGCAATGGGTTGTTCCTCCCCGAACCATGCCACAATAAACCGCTCCGTATCAATATCGCGATTGGCCAGGTATTCTCGGACGGCTTCCGCTCTGCGCCTGGACAAATCCATATTCCATTCGGCGGTACCCGTATTGTCGGTGTGTCCGGTGATTCTGAGTTTCCAGTTGGGGTGTTCTGACAGGAGTAGGGCTAGTTCATTGAGCGATTCAAACGAGCGCGGCCTGATTACCGCCTTGTCGGTCTCAAATTCTGTGTTCTCAAAGGCTCTGTTGACCACTTCTGCTTCATCTGTGGTCAGTTCTACGAGGTCCACTGAGGGTTTGGTGGGGAGGACCGGCTTAGGCTCCTCCACGATTTTGGGTTTGGGTTCAGGCTTGGGTGTTACTGCAATTTCTGGTTCGGGCTTCGGCTCCGGGACGACCTCCTGTTCTGGCTCCGTTGTCAGCGGTAAGGGTTCCGGCGATTGTTGTTTTGCCCGTTTACGAAAAGTATAACTCACGCCAATCGTGGAAAAGTGATGGATATCATTCACCCCGTTTAACCTGTTGTTTTCGTCCCATTGGTAAGAATCCAGGTCATCCGTGCCCGCCATGGAAACACGGTGCGTCAGGGAAAGGCTGATATTCTTTCTAATGCGCCATTTAAAACCCGCGCCCAATTGGTACAAGGGGGTGATTTGAGGCTCCGGCTGGCTTTGGGTTTCATAATTACCATCTCCAAAGGTACTCACATTGGCGATGATTTGAGCTTTGGTGGAAACCGGTGTGATGTCAACAAAAGTAAAATCGTAAATCAGGCCGTCTTCTCTGGCCGCATCAATACGGGTATTATAACGCATAACACCTACCCCGGCTGTGAGGAATCCGTCAAAGGGGCTGTTATTCTTGAAAAAGGGGAGTTGAGTATACGTAAAAACGGCCTGCAGGCTGGCTTCCATGTACATCATTCTGTAGTTCGCATATATCGAATTGGAAGTGGCATTATTGTAGTTGATGTCAGGATCCACAGAGCCGTTCCAAACCGGTTGGTTGAGCCAGTTTGTACTGGTATTCTCGTCGAGGCCGCGCGCCTCCCCCATTCCCAGGAACAAACGTGTGGACAGAAAATTATTGAAGGCCCAATCTCCGTATACGCCGAAACCGAACCCGCTGCCCGGCTTTACTTCGCCTGCAATTTGCGCGTAGCCCTTCCCGGTACCCACAGACCATCCTTTTACGGACTCACTGCGCTGAGCAAAAACACCAGAAAAGATAAATCCACACAACAGACAAACAATAAAACGCTTCATAAGAATAAGTTATAATGCCTCTGAATAAATGCTAACGACAAGCTTCCTAAGTGTATGTTTGGAGCAAACAAGAGTTGATAATCAAAGAGTTGTGGTTATGACTAAATGGAAAAATGCGCGTTTGGCGGGTCAAATAAGTATTTTTCCATGACGTCACTGTTCACAAGGCTTTGGTTATCAGCCGAAGTGCACCTCCAAACATACACTAAAATTGCAGCGCGAGTTTCGCCTGCCAGATACGGCCATTTTGCCCTACAAACTGCGGCAGGAAGGCTCGTCTGGAAGGGTGCATATAGAATTGGTCAAATAGGTTGTACACTCTAAAGGAAAGGCTTAATGGGTCTAACCATTTGGTTTTTTTGTTCGTGGGGTCCGCTTTGGGGTTGAACACCAGGTTGGAATTCATCAGGAAAAAGGGCAGAGTATAGTTGCCATCAAAAGTGAGCCTGCTTCCTTCGTACTGTCCTTCGGCAAAAAGCGTGAAGTGCTTTAGGAATGGAACGGTGACACCAAATTTGCATAGGGGAGAAGGGGCATTCACCCTAATTGCATTATCAAATTGAAAATTGTAATACAAATAGGTTTGAATGCCTTCCGGCAAATCAACCGACACCCCGGCTTCCAGCCCCATCGCCTCCAGGGTGCCGGCATTTATAAATTGCGGTTCGAAGGGGTCACTAGGGATTAAATCTTCGAGGCGCTGGTAGTAAAGCGAAACGTCCAGGTTTAAATCCTTACCTACCTGCTGTTTCCACGCCACCTCCAGGCTGTTGGAAGCCTCCGGGATCAGGTCGGGGTTGGGCAGGGGTTGAAGTTCTTGTGCCACATTGGCTTCTATAAGGCTGGGAAGCCGGTAGCCCCGGCTATATCCGGCCCGTAGAGTGGTTTTTCCCGTGGGGGTATAAAGCAGGGCCAGCTGCGGTGAGAAAACCGGGTCCGTGCGGGAGTTGACATCTGCCCGCAGGCCGCCGTTGATGGCTACTTGCTCACTGATTTGATAGCTTTCGTGGGCGGAAATGCCTAAAGTCCAGTAACTGAAATCGAGATTGGCATCCGGTTCATTCAGTACAGTGGCCGTATAATTCGCTGTAGGGACATACCAAAATTCTGTCCCCAGCAGGAGCTGATGGTCCGGCTGAAATTTGAACAGGTGTTGGTACTCTGCCCCCGCCCATGTGCTTTCCAGCACCCTGTTTCTTTTCGTAATATCGTCAGTGTTCCAAACGTAATTGAGCTGCTGCTCGTCCCGGTCATGGTTGAAAAACAGGCGTGCGTAGACGGATTGGTTTTCCTTAATGTCTCCCTCATAGCTAATATCGGCATACAGCGTTTGCTCCTTGAACGCTCCATCCTCGAAAAAGGCAATCGAAACCAAATCCGGGGCATCCACCGGATCATCTGCGTAGGCAATGGCTCCTGTTCTTTGGTGGTAGCCGGCTTTGATCGAAAAATTTCGGTGATTCAGTTTGAATTGCAGGGCCGCGTAATCCATCTGATCGCCCGCAGGAACGATATCGCCATATCCGGGAATATAAATATCCTGCCCTGCAACGGCCCCCACCCGGGTGGAAAGCGCAAAAGAGGTGTTGCGCCACTTTTGTCCCAGGGATAAGCCCGCATCATATTTTCCAAAGCTACCGGCGTCGATGAATGCACCAAGCCCTTTTCTGGCTGCTTTAGTCTTGATCTTTATCACGCCAAGCATCGCATTGTTGCCGTATAAGACGCCCACCGGGGACCGGATGACCGTCACGCTTTCAATATTCTCCATGGGAATACCGCGCAACTCATAACCAGAGGGGGCACGGCCCGTTATGGGGTCATTCAGGGGAATATTATCTATCAGGATCAACACGCGCCGGTTGTTGGATTCACCGGGGGCGGCGCCTCTCATCCCATACTCCGTACTTTTCCAGTCATGGGTAAGGTACATACCCTGCACGGAGCTGATCAACTCATCCAGGTTATCGTATCCCCGGTTTTGAATGTCTTGGGCGGTGATCGTACTGGTGGAAGCGGCAATGTCCACGTTTTGCTCGTACTCCAGTACGGATTGTTCCAGTCTGTTCAGGAAGGTATCAACGGTGTTTCGGATAGAGTCCTTGATTTGGGCGTTTAGGGAAACCGCACAAAAGAGGAAGAAGCCGGTGGCTAAGAAGAAGGTTCTCATGCTTGTAGCTGGGTTTATTACAGGTCAGTAGGTGCTGAAAAGAGGCGTGCCATTTTTTTAATTTGACACGCCCTTTATTTGCATAATGGTACTGTTAAGGCTGTGTATTGAGCTAAATCGACTGTGTGGTACCGATGATAATCGGCATTTAGGGTTTTAGGTGTTTGTCGAATGCTCATCCTCAACGACTACTTTAATTACCTTCTACAGGCGTCCCGAATATTTCTATTTCAGGGATAGACATGTAATTGGTCTGATTCGTAAAAAACCGGACGTAGCGCCCCCTTGCCTTTCCAGAATAAGATTCAATTACTTCGGGAGCAGACTGTTTGGCGATGAAGGTGGTTCCGCCGGCGTTTCCTGTAAAAGGAGTATCAGACACCAAAATGGTGAAATCATTCAATCGTTCGGGACAGCAATTGGTTCTGTTGTACAACCGGATGGAAGCGATTTCATAATGACCTTGCAAATCTACCTCCCACCAGGGGTTTGTATCATTGTTGGTATGCTGAAGGAAGCCTCCCTGGCCTTGATCCTGGACAATGCCATCATTGGCAAGTTGAGCCCCGTTTTTTGCTTGGGTACCATATTGGCTCGATTGTCTTGCGGGTTTGTTTAGCGCGATATTGACCATATTATCGATGTAGAAGAACCCTTGATTGCCTCCTACGGCTCCAATATTAGGGCCTTTTTTAAAATTGGAGTGATCTTTTTGTACGGGTACGGCAAAGCTGCCATCCGCCATCATTCCAAAAGCATACACATCGAGCCCTTTGTAGGTCCAGGCATCATGCACCTCAGCCGCGGTAGCTATAGTCCACTCATTTTGCCGGGCCATACTCCTCACCTGGTCCGGGGTAAGGCTGCCTTGACTGTGAAACTTCACTTCCTTTACATTGGATATGTATGAAGGTGTTGACTTTATGTCTTTGCAAAGCGGGTTTGCATAAGCCGCAGCGACTGAAGTAAGACCAGTGGGGTCAACCCCTGCAAAATCCCGCCAATCAAAATCATAGGTCCTTGCGGCATCGTAGGCCATTGCGGCATATTCTTCTATACCCTTCTTTTGGTGTTCAGGCATTGGCTGACCATTAAGTTGTTCTCTGGCTTTGGCCATCAGATCTCTCTCAATAGCAGCCTGTGTGATTTTCGATACGCCCTTGGTTGCCTTCGCCGTATATTTAAGCGTCTTCCCGGTTGATGCCACAGCTTTGACTACGCCGGAGCCTCCTCCTGAGACGGTCATACCCGCGATGCTTAAAACCGCAACCAGAGGAGATACGGTCATGTCTATGATGGCTGTTGCACAGGTATTAGTAGATTGGGCACAGCCTGCTCCACAATCGGTCCATTCTGTACCATTGACATAGGGGCAGGTCACTTCCCAACAGACCGGGCCTACGCCTTTAAACCCATCCCTGCATAGTTTGTAGCAAAGGCCGGCATTGTTTTCCTTGCCGTCTTCACAAAGAGTAGGAATAATACCAACGCCCCGGCCATACGATGGCTTAGCACAAGAGACCCCGATATCCGTAAAACCCTCCGGGCAAACCGGTGAGCATACACAACACCCGGCAGCGTAAAAGCCCTCTTTACATTTGGGGTAAACGATTGCCCCGTAAATTTCGCAGTTGCCTTTACCGTGCGCCTCTTCGCACCGCTTAAACTGGCCGGACGCACTGAATGGCCTGTCGCCGATTTTCCAGATATATCCACCGCCCCGGCCGTAGGATTCCGGTTTGAAACAAAAAGCGCCGTCATCCCTGAAACCTTCAGGGCAGGACTTCCAACAGACCGGGCCTACACCGTAATATCCCTCTTTGCAAAGGGTATAACAAAGGCCAGCATCGTTTTCCATGCCGTTAGGGCATATTTTGGGAATGGTGCCAACGCCTCTGCCGTAGGTTTCCTTCCAGCAAAAGTCATCTTTTTTGAAAAGGCCTGCTGCCTCAACTAAAGAAGTTTCGCCGGCCAAAGCATATTCGGGTACGCTATTCGGAGTTGGTGGTGTTTCCAATGTATTGGCAGAAGTACCTTGCCAATTCACACACAATAAACCAGCAAGAACGAGGCCTATACCTGTTAATAGATTTTTGATCGCTTTCATTTTGACAGGAATTAGATTAACGCTTTACTCCGTGGGTAGAGGTTTAATACCGCGACAGGGAAAAAAGTGCTTGATTGGAAGTGGCCACAGGGGATGTACCCCCCCCAGCTTCGAATATCAGCCCATGCCAGGATCGCTGTCTAAGCTCCTCAAGACCGGGCGGGGAAGGGTATGAAAACACTTCCAAACAAGCATTTTAAAGGAATTTCAGGAATAGGTTATATAAACCACTAATTGTAGGTTTGCACAACCTCACCATCGGGATTTATTTTCTGTCCAAATTTTGTTATTGCACTTCCGCGGATCAGGTAGGTACAATTGGTGGGGCCGGGCTCGACCTGGTAGATAACTTCTTGCCAGTTATTGGACCCGATCCCACCGTAGTCTCCTTTAATTATAACATTTTTAGCATCAGCGGGGATAGGAACGGTTTCCTTCCAGCCGTTCCCAATTTTACCAGATTCGAATTTGCACTCAGGGCATTGTTTTCCATCAATCTCCCAGGTCACGATGAATCGCCCAACGTAGCCACCCCCATGTTTAAGGATGATCTGGCCGTTAGGGTATTCCGTACAAGTTTTTTCTACATAATTGGCAGAAGAGTACACACTTGCCGTTACATCCCCTTTTAGATAATTTACGGTGTAGGACATAGGAGCGCCGGGATTATCTCTTCTAAATAGGGCATCGTTGTAGATGACATCTCTTAATTTTTTCAAATCGGTGCCGTCAATGATACCTGCTGGAGTCTGTGCGTTTCCGCCCAGTGCATATAACCGGAAAGTCGAGTTTTCTAATACTTTTTGGTACGTAGCATCGATACTTCCGCCCACTTCACTGTCAGGTCCGGCTGCATAGTTAAATGCGGCTTCAAGATCACCTCCGGCGGCTAATTTATCAGTCTCCATTCTGATCATAAGCGTTCTTCCATAATCTACAGATTTGACGTAAGCCGGCGGTTCATTAGAATTGATGACTTCCTTGACTTGTCCGAGGGTCACTGATGGCGCAAAGAAATCTGCCGGAGTGGTTGGTTTATCACAAGCGACGGTATAGAATATTTGTTTGAAAATAGCTACCGTAACTTCCTTTTCAGTATCGATGTTCATCGCAGCCGAAACATCTGCATTCCCTTGTGCCCACTTCGCATTGAAACCGAGTTTAAGTGACGCCTGATCGGAGTTGAATACTCTGGTGGTCGTCAGGGTTTGTTTGGCAAAGTTCTTATAATCCTTTTCTCCGGGATTATTTTGAAACCAGGTTTCTATGAGTTCATTCCGGGCGCTCTGAATTTCAGATAGTACCGGTTTATCTATACGCTTGGAGCCACTTTCTCCATAAGCACCCGGTAGCATTAGCGTTAAGGTGATTGGCGCTCTTTCGATCCCGATGGAACGGGGTTTCCCTTCAGCCAGGGAACGATCGCCATATACTAAAGCGCCCGGGAAGATGGTGTTTGATGGATTAACTAATGAGATGTTTCGCAATGATTCATCTGCCTTTTTTTGTTCATAGGTGCAAATGATCACTGCATTTCCAACCTTATCCCTGCTATTGGAGGGCATGGCTTCACTGCTACCGTCCGCTTTGACTGATAATAATTCGCTCGTGTTGTAATTCAAATCCTTCCTTATGAAGGAATTAATCGCATCACGGTTAGATTTTGGTGGAGTACCCGTTGTATTGGTCGAACTTGTATTTACCGTTGGCGAGCTTGTCGTTGGATTTGTTACAACGGTATAAAGGAAGCCTTGATTACCACCTACAGCACCAATGTTGACACCTCTTTTAAAGTTTGAATGGTTGCTCTGTACAGGCACCGCAAACTTACCGTCCGCCATCATGCCAAATGCATACACATCAAGATTTCTCTGTTCGAAAGCAGCGGATACTTCATCACTAGTCGCTAATTTCCATCCATTCTGTGCAGCGATATCTCGTGCCTCGGTCAGTGTAAGCCCATTTTTAGAATAGAACTTTACTTCCTTGGCTGTTGGGGTTGATGTAGTTGTAGGCGGAGGAACTGTATTAGTTGGTGGTGGTGTAGTAGTTGTAGCCACAGGGGGTGTAGCCACCTCGTCACCGATTGAGCCGAATACCTCTATTTCGTGTATAGTCAGATAGTTGGTTTCGTTGAGGAAAAGCTGTACGTAGCGTCCCCTGGCATTGCCTGTGTAAGACTTGGTCGGCTTAGGTGCTGCTTCGTTTGCCACAAAGACAGTGCCACCGGAATTTCCGGTAAACGGCGTTTCGGATACCAAAATCGTAAAGTCATTCATCCGTTGCGGATGATCCGTAGCATTATAGACTTTAATCGAAGATATGTTATAGGACCTTCCCAGGTCTACTTCCCACCAGGCTCCATATTCCTGTAAAGTGTGGCTAAGCTTTCCAAATCCTGACTTGACGCCATCAACCGCTAAACCAGCGGGGAAAGTCTTTCCGGGACCGGCAGAATAGTCGCTTGACTGCCGGGCGGATTTGCCTAGGGCGACGTTGGTTATGACACCGGTTTCCTCCTTGGTTATATCTTCATTGGGAATGGCATCTGCTCCGCTTTCCAGAACTACATACTTTTCCGCACCACTAAATAGCACCTTTTTTGTCCAAAGGTTGATCACAACCGTTTCCTCAGTTTTCTTATCCTGGAGGTAAATGGACCATTGATCCCGATTTAATTCCTCATAGGAGTTAGTTTGGTCTCCTATTTGGCTTTCCCAAAGATGGTAGGTAACCTCTTCGAAGTCACCAATTGATGTAGTCGACCCAATTTTGGCAATGATTACCGATTGCACATATGGTGCTTCCAGCCGGGTTTCCGACTGTCCATAAAGGTCTGCTGTAAAGACCAACACCGTCGTAAATAAAAATAGATTAAGAAGATTTCTCATAATACTTTTAGATTTTGTATTGATGGCATACGAAATGATGAGCGTTGAAAAAACCTAGTGGGTTAAAACAACGTCCCTGGAGTACTTTTTAAGAGGGGAAATACTTACCTGACAAATTGAATTACAGGACCGTATAAGAAAAAGTAATGTTCTATAACCCTGTAACTGTTTGTTGAATTACCAGGCAAAATAGCCTCTTGTTTATCCATTAAGGTGTAACTAAAAAGTTCGGCTATGAACTCTTTGCTGGAGTGTGCTGCACGGTCGGAAACGGCTTTAGCCTCATCGTACTTTTTAAAATTCAAATTAAAGTTGCTGAGTGGGGACCAATAAGATTTTTCGCCTAATTTCTCTTCATGTAAGATATGTCCTATTGCATGCAGGATACGAGCCGTTATGGTTTTTGTGCTTTTGGGCTCAACCGTTGAAACGATTTTACGAACGGGTCTCCAGTATCGGTCCCGTGTAAATACAATGACACCACACTCCTCGAGATCAGTATAATCTGCACCTGCGCCGCTCTCGTGACTATATGTTTTGGAAAGGGTTAGTATTTTCCTGCCAGGCTTTATAAAAAAGAATTCAATTTCTCTATTCTTTAAAATAGGGAGGTTAGGAGCATTAGTACCTTTTACTTCGTAAGCTATTATCTTATCAATAGCTAACTTAATCGCGTCGGTAAACTTACTTTTTCTGAGCGTCCATTCCGTATGAATAATGTAGTTAATGCCTTTGTATGAACCTGCTTCCGAGGAGAGTTTTACGCCTTCCACACAATCCTCGAAGGCTTGTGCTTGTGAAGCTTTAAGCTTTTCAGTTTCAGACCTCGTTAATACATCTCTAGAACGACTGATTTGGGCAGAAATAGATCCGATGCAAAGCATGATTGCCCCTGTTAAGATAAACTTTCTCATGGTAGTTCTTTTGGATTAAATAGGGTGTCCTGTTTCTAGATAAAACACTTTATATCAATGAATTAAGACCCCTGTGTACTGTGTTTGACAGAAAAGTTGTTAAAAGATCAAGTCAAATTTAAGCGGGAAATCAGTGCTGTTCGGCGCTACCGTCCGAACGGTTCTGCTGACTGTCCGAATGGTTTTCCGGGAAAGCCGGGCGGCGCAGCGCCATTTCCTGGGGCCGATATAGTTACAGCGGTGCAGGCCATAACCCTTCCGCCACCATTCGGCTGAGCGTTGTTTCCATGCCTCTTTGCAGGTCTTTTACTTCAAAGGGCTTGGTGATGAGCGCGTAAGGATTTAAATGAATAAGCTGTTGCAGGAGCGCTCTGTCCGTATGGGCGCTCAGAAACACAATGGGAACACGGAACGTCTCCGTAATGGCCCGGGCAGTGTTTAGTCCCCCTGTCATACTCCGGGTTGCTATATTCATTAAAATGATATCCGGCCGATGACGGGCAATGGTTTTGAACGCGTTTTCCTTCCTTGTATTGATCCCTATGACGTCGTATCCTAATTTTGAGAGTTGAAGGGATACATCAGCCGCTATAATCATTCGGCTTTCGAGGATCAGTACCTTAGGAGGCGGGTATATGGGCATGGCTATTCATTTTCCGGACGGGTGTTTACTATGTAAGCTGCTTACATTCAAAGGAAGGAAGGTAGACGGAATGGGCAAAGGATTAAACGTGGCTGTCCGGATGGTAAGTCTCGCTGTCCGAAAGGTAGGGGAATAGGGTAGGTGCTCTCCGAAAAGAGACGACTTAGAGGAAGTCAGGATAAACCGCAGGGCTTATGTACAAGAAAATAGTATCGTCAAGGGTTTGCCGGCAACTGTGGCAAATTCACGATCAGGCTGCTGATTTTTGCTGTAGCGGGAACCGAATCACCGTAGAGGTGCCTTTTTCGGTAGACGTTTCCAGTGTCCCTCCCAGTTGGGTGGTCAGCAGCTGAATGAGAAGGCTTCCAAACCCACTGTCTTTTTTTGGAACAGCCTTGGCTGACGCGGGGCGCCCGTTATCTGCGATGAGTAGTTTTAGCAAGCCATTTTCGCCTTGTTGCAGGGTAATGCGGATCTGTCCTTTTTCCTGATCCGGGAAGGCATGTTTGATGGAGTTCGTAATCAACTCATTGGTGATGAGCCCAATGGGGACTGCCGTGTCTACATCGAGTTCCAGTTCTGACATATCAATGTCCAATGCAATATTTTCCGCCTTTTTCCCAAAGCTGTCGATGATGGTGCTGCCGATGGTTTCGAAGTAATCGCGCATTTCAATAGCGGCGAGGTTTTCGCCCTGATAGAGCTTTTGGTGGAGCAGCGCCATGGAAGCAACGCGGTTTTTACTCTCCTGTACCGCGTCAAAAGCACTTTTGTCGCTGATGCTTTCGGATTGCAGGCTGAGCAAGCTGGAGACCGTCTGCAGATTGTTTTTTACGCGGTGGTGAATCTCTTTCAGGAGGAGTTCGTTTTCCTGGTTTTTTACTTCTAATTGCGCGGTGATTCTCTTGTTTTTCCGGAAGTTGTAAAACAAGGCGAAAAGTAGCCCTGCTAATAAAGCCACGGCACCGAAGGTCAGGTTTTGGATTTTACTTTTTTGTGCCAACTGTTGTTCCTGAAGGGAAATCAGGGTTTCTTTTTTCTCTGTTTCGTATTTGGTGGTCAGCTCCCGGGCGATCTGGTCCTTCTCTACGGATACGATGCTATCCTTCATCATTTGGAGTTGCTCCCGGTATTTCAGCGCCTTTTCAAAATCCCCCAGCTCCCGGTATATGGTACTGAGATTGTCGATGTTCTCAAGGATATTCATATTAAACCCATACTCTATAGTCAAGGCATAGGATTTTTCCTGATAGGGCAATGCGTTTTGATAATCCCCTTTTCTTCTGTAGACGTCCGCAATATTGGCCAGAGTAGCGCTCATTCCAACCGGGTGGTTTAATTCCGTACAGGTTTGATTGCTTTTTTTGTACGCCTCAAGGGACTCATCATAGCGCTCAAGCCATTTCAGGACATTCCCCTTAGAGTTGAGCAGGCTGGCGGTTTCAAGAGGGCTTAGATCAGCTGCTTCTGCCAGTTTTAGTGCCTTTTCAATATAAATGAGCGCGTCTTTGTAATCCTCTGTTCCCAGGTAATTGTCGGCAATACTTTGATAAGCGTGGAGCATATTGGCCGTATCCTTTTGTTGTTCAAAGAGCATCATGGATCTTTTCGCATAGCTCACGCCCTCTTCATACCGGTCTAGATAGCCCAGGACATCAGACAGGTCTATTAAAGATTCCGCTACACCCTTTTGATTCTGTAGCGTTTCATAAAGGCCCAATGCCTCCAAATAGGACTGCACAGCCTCCGCGTAATTCCCCTGGTTGGCTCTTACGAACCCTTTTCGGTTCAACGCGAAAGCTTGATTCGCCTGGTCGCCCAATTCTTTGGCATCATTAATGATTTTATCATAAACAACCAAAGCGCTGTCGTACTTCGCCAGGTTAGTATAATTGCGGGCAATTTGAAAATCAAATTCCATTTCCCATTCCCGATCAGACATCTCCTGGGATTGTTGCTTCCCTAAAAGGGCGAGTTCCAGTGATATTAAAGGATCAAGGTCTTTATAATCATTTACCCATTTGTACAAAGAGTCCAGCCTCTCCTGTTCAGAAGGTAGGGTGGCTAAACGCTGCCGAATGCTATCGGTAAAAGCAACTAATTCTGGTGCGGGACCTTCAGCCTGCAGCGTGGTGTCGGCTTTGGGCATTTCGTAGGTAAGATATGATGCGTACAAATTCCCCAAAACGCAAAGCGAGGATAAAACCAAAAGCAGCGGGTTGCGTAAGTGCTTTACTAGCGTTTTCATGATTCGAGCAGTCTTTTTCTTGCGCTAAGTTACACCATTCTCAGCCGCTTTACTACCTCCTCCTTGGCCCTTCGGGCAATGGGGATCTGACTGGATTGGATGGTCAGGTATTCGTGGTATTCGCTGATCGCATCAATTTTTTGGAGGTTGACGACAAAAGACCTATGGACACGGATAAATTGATCAGCCGGAAGCTGGGCTTCAATATTCCGCAGCGGGACAGACAGCAAATAGCTCTCGTTTTCCGTAAACACCTTACAGTAGTTCCTGTCTGCCTCTGCGTACAGGATTTCTTTGAGCAACACCTTGACCATTTCCCCTTTAGACCGGATAAAAAGCCGGTCCTCCATAGCGGAGACATGATCGCTGGCTTCAGGCGCAGGAGCGGATTCCTCTTCCACCGCTATGCGCTGCAGAGCTAATTTGATGGTGCGTTCCAGATGGGATTTTTGGAAGGGTTTGGTGATAAACGCATAGGGCTTTGCGGTAAGCGCTTCCTGGAAAGAGGCATCATCAGCGTTAGAGGTCAGAAAGATGACCGGTACCTGAAATTTTTCAAGGACGACTTTAGCGGCTTCTATCCCATTCATCTTTCCAGACAGTACGATATCCATCAGAATGATATCCGGCCGGTTGCTTTCCAGTGTTTTTAGGGCATCCTCTGCCCGTGTGCTGATCCCAATGACTTCATAGCCCAGTTTGGTTAATTGCATGGATATATCCGCTGCAATGATCATGTCATCTTCTACCATCAGGATTTTTGGGATGCGCTCCTTCATAGTGCTGTTTGTTTACTAATGAGGCTACGCAACAAATATAATCTTTAAAAGCTTAATGCTACAGGCACTACTGTAGCACTAAGCCCGATAGGTATTATCCTTAATCACACGAAGTCGTCCGCTCAATATCGCAGTAAGTCGACCACCAGGGGTTAAACTGATTGTCCTTTTCATCATTGCTCATCGCCAGTAAGGCTTCTACGTCATCCCCATACCGCAGGTGCATATGAATGGGGTCGCCGTGCGGTGAACGGGAGAGGACGTACTTAAATGCCGCACAGTCTCCGTCGTAGTCTTCTACTTTTTGGAACACATCCCAGATGGATGTCTTAGACTGCTCCGGGAAGTAATGCGGGTCTGGCCGGCTGCCGATGTACTGATAGCCGCACTCCGCCAGCTTTTGCTCCATATCGTCATGGGCGTAGAAAGCCATACGGGAGAGCGAGCCTTTGTCCTCACTGGTTTTCAGCACGAGGCGGCTGGGGTTGCGTGGGTCATTTTCCGTTAGGGAGTCGTTGGGGTTCATCCGAAACTCTCCGTTCATCGCCAGGTAGCGGAAAGCCGGGCTGCCATCTGCATTGGGGTGGCTGTGCCCGTCGCCTCCATGCCCGTGGGTGTGGGTACCTGCACCATGATCATGCGTATGTGCTGTTCCGTCGTGAGCATGGGTGTGCCCGTCTTCCGCATGAGAATGGGTACAGTAAACAATGAAGAAGGAAAGGGCTGCCAAAATCAGGGCAGCAACGATTGTACTCTTTGGGTTTTTCATATCTGTAAGGTTTGAATTTTTGTAAAAGAAAAGGGCTGAGGCTTACCGGAAGGGCCGCCTCAGCCCAGCGTGTTATTCTTTAGAAGCCGTACCGTACGCCAACGCTGTAATTCCGCAGTGGAGCCGGAGCAAAAGACCGGGCATCCACGCTGCCAAATACAGACTCTGCGTAGCGGGCATTAAACAGGTTTTGGATTTCCATGAAAATCCGCCCTTCCCTCGAAGACTGCTTGTTGAAATTGTAGAAGAAGGAAAGGTGGGATACCGTATAGCCCTCGTAGGAAGCTTCGTTATCCGGCGAAATGAAGTACCGCCCCACATCCCGGAACCGGAAGCGGCTGCCAAGCCCGGATGAGGTGACATAGGAAATATCCAGCGTACCGATGGTCTGAGGCACGCCAGTCAGGCCTTTACCTTCCAGGTTGTCCTCCGGATTGTTGGTGATCTCCGTCTCAATGTAGGAGAAGGTACCCGCCAGGCGTAGCCCGGGCAGGGGCGTCAGCGCTATTTTGGATTCTACCCCCATGCGGCGGGTTGCTCCGGCATTGAAAAACTCCAGAGAGCCAGGCGGGTTCTCTACGATTTCGTTGGAAGAGTCCAGGATGAAACCGGCAACATCCAACTCCAGCCAGTGATTAGGCAGGTAGGTGGCACCTACTTCATACTGCCACAGCTGCACTGGCCCGAGGTCTAGCCCGGCTTCATATTTCAAAGCGCTATTGGGCAGCGAAAAGCCATTGGAAACACTCGCCCGCAGGTCAAACCCTTCATACAAGGTGGAGCGAACGCCTACCTTCGGGCTAACGTTGTACAGACCGTCAATTTGGTCATTCACTGCATCTTGCCCGGGGTCATTCGCTTCAAAGCTGCCGAAGTAAGTGTCATACCGCAGCCCTATGGAAGGACGGAAGTAAGGGCTGATGTCAAATTCTCCCTGTGCATAAGCCGATACGGACTGAATCGTAAACAAGCGGTCCTGTGTCTGCGCCTGACGCACCCGGTCTTCGGTGGCCCAGCGCATCCGCTCCGTTTGTTCGCTGTAGAATTCCAGGCCAGCAATCCAGTTGACGGAAATACCGGAGAGCTCGCTGTAGCCATTCAGGCTGGCACCGGAGGCATACACATCGCGGGTGTTGAACCGCTCCGATTGCCCGCCGGGCTGGAAGCCAAACTTAGCAAAACGGGTAAATTCCTGCTGCACCGCATACCCAAACACCAGCAGGCGAAGGTTGTCGCTAAAGCTGTGGTTGAGATCAAGGCGCTGGGTATAAAACTGCTTATTGCCACCGTCATTTTCCCCATTGGGGTCCTGCAGGTTCCGACGGTCATCATCCTCAAACTGAGTTTCGGAAATGTAGCCCGGGGCATTCCACTCGCTGCTGTGGCCGCGCAGGGACAGGGCGATGTCCGTTTTATCGCTCAGATCATAAGAAAACCGGCCCGTGAGGTTGCCGCGCAGCGTTTCCGAGTTTTCGGAATACCCATCGGTGCGGAAAAGCTGGAAGGCGAGGTTGGTCTGTAGTTGGTGATCGGACGCACCGAGCGGGATGCCTTTGCCGATGGCAACCTGCGCATCAAAGGTGTTAAAAGAACCGCCGGTAACGCTTACGTCCTGATAGTTGCCGCCTTTGCGGGTCTCTAATGCCAAAGTGCCGCCCTGTGCAAACCGGCCGAACAGTACGGATGAAGGACCCTTATAGACCTTCATCGACTTCAGGTTGAGCGGAATGAGGACGTTCAGGTCGGCATAACCATCGGAGTGGCCCTCTGCTTCGTTTAGCGAGATGCCATCGATTTCCACACCAGCCTCACCGGCGTGCCCGCCGCCGCCGAATCCGCGGATGGAGAACTGATCGGCTACGCCTCCCTGCCGGTAAGCGACGAGGTCAACGCCCGGCACCTGCTCAATCAGCCGCAGGGGCTGTTCGATATTCAGGCTTTGGATTTCCTCCTGCCCGATGATGTCAACGGTAATGGTATTGTTTTCCCGGTTGAGGGCTTCGCCACGGACGTAGATTTCGCTTAGGGAGGTTGCCGTCTGCCGGAGGGTGATGTCGACCTTTGCTGTTTGCCCGGCTGCTACTACGACGGGCTCGCTGTGGCGCTTGTACCCCACAGAACTTATGTCGAGGGTGTAGGTGCCCGGCGACAGGTTGGCAATGGTAAATTGTCCGGATTCGTTGGTGGTCGCGCCCTGGGAAGTGCCCCTTACGGCGACGTTGACGGCTACCAGCGGCCCTTCAGCATCGGATTGTATGGTGCCGCTAATATTGCCATTGGACTGACCCCAAAGCGAGGCTGTACTGAGACTGAATAGCAGGGCAAAAGTGAGTTTTATGAGTAGTTGTGTCTGTTTCACAATTATAATTTTTGACAGGCAACAGGAGGTTGCGTAGTGCATGTCCTGTTGCGTAAGGAATTGGGCCCGGGTTTTCCAGGCTTTAGAATACAGGCATGAAGGGGACCTCACAGTACCACACGCATCTTCAAGAAAAGACAGGCTGTTTTTACTGCACTACGGTAGTTTAAGCCAAGCCGATCTGACTGCAAAGCAGAGCAATTGCTTCGGCACCTTCATGAAATAGAATAAATGGACGGAATGAGTTAGTTCAGGATTCTGGGAGGCGGGCAGGGTATAAGCGGGTGGACGGACTGATAAAGCAAAAGCATGCCGACCGATAGGGCACTGAGGCTTGTCTCGGGAGCAGAAGCATAATGCATTGTGCTTAGCAGTCCGGTAAGGCTCAGCATGAGCCAGTTGAGGTGGAGGAGGCACTGCTCGGAAGCCTCCTGATCAAATGCGCTAAAGGTATCCAGTAAAAAGGTAATGGCCCCATGATGCGTATGATGGTGGCCTGCATGGTGTGCCTCTTCATGATGATGGGCATGGCCTGCATCGTGGTGGTGCGTGTGCCAGTGGACTTCTCCTCCTTCAAGTGCATGAGAAAGCCAGTGTATCAGGGCTCCAGTGCCTGCGCCAAAAATATTGACGCCAAGCACGACAAGCAGGAGATATGTGGTGGCTTTTTTCATGCAACTAAAGGAGTGTGTCTCTTTTGATCAAGGTACGGCGATTTCCCGGCAGGCGGATTAAAAACAGGGGAGATTCTTTTGCGAAAGCGGTAGATGCGGTCGTTTTAGGGCTTTTCAACCTCCGCTATTGACGATTGGCGGCCCATTTTAAGTACCCTTCCAGCTGACTCATGAGGTAGTAAGGGAGGTTGATCAAGCGGTATTCGTATCCGGCGGGTGTCCGGGCGTTCTCCACAGATATAGTATTATTGAGAAACCGGATGGCAAAGGGCGGTTGGCCGCGCTCCACAAACTGATGCAGGGACCGCAGCCGCCCCTGTGGCCCGGCTTTTACCTCAATCGGCAGGAGCTGCCCCTCATAGGGATAAACCAGGTTCACCTCGGCATTAGCGTTGGCTTTTTCTCTTACCCAGAAATGGGGCTTGAAATCCTGGTTGTTGTGAAGTGCAATCAACTCCTGACTCAGTAAGTGCTGCACGATAAATCCCCGGTAAAGGCTGTTTAAGTCTGTCAGGCCCAGAAACTGCGATTGGATCTGGAGGGTATGATTCAGCAACCCCGTATCAATGAACTGAAGCCGGGGGCGTTTTTTTAAGTCCGTGATGACAGGTGGCGCAAGCTGTGTGGTGGGGTAAATTAGGCGAATCACTCTGGCCAGTTCGAGGTTTCGAAGGGCTTCACCTACTTCTCTTGAGCCATAGTTGGAGTGGCCAAACCCTGCAAACTTAATCCGGTCATGCTCCATTGGCGCAGACCGGATGATGTGCCGCAGGACTTGCCGTTGCGTATTGTTACCGGCGTATTTCTCGATATCGTCCAGGTAAGCCTGCCAGAGGCTGGCATAGAGGGGCGCAAGACCGGACAGTGGTGCGCCATCGGTGTAACGCTGTACCACTTCAGGCATCCCGCCAAGCAGAGCATATTCATGGAACAGGATGCGCAACTTTTCGTGTGCAAAATCCGGAACGGGGATGCGCTGTAATGCCTGTAGTGCCTGGCTTTCTCCCTTCCATTCCAGGAACTCCTCAAAATTGAGCGGATGAAGGTAATAGTAACTGACCCGGCCAACCGGGAAACTCCTGACTTCACCCAAAGAGAAATCGAGCAACGACCCGGCAGCAACGACATGAATATCCGGGCGCTCTTCGTAAAAATAGCGTAGCAGCCGGATTGCTTGCGGGCTTTCCTGAATCTCATCAATGAAGAGTAGTATTTTTGAACCTGCACCGGAAATGTTGCGCTCGAAAAAAAGAGCCTCTATCAACTCGTTTACCTCCAGGTACCGATGGAACAATGCCTGTATACCGGGCTTTTCAGCGTTAAGTTCAATGAAATGATCAAAGTTGCTTGCAAGCATGCGCACAAGGGTCGACTTGCCTACCTGTCGGGCTCCACGGATGAGCAACGGCTTTCGGTTCGGGCTTTCTGCCCATAGGATCAAATCTTGTAATGCCTGGCGCTTTTTGATCATAAATCCAGTTTTGTAATGAATAACCCCTTATTTGTAACAAAAGTTGTAATGAATAACCCCTTATTTATGACAAAAAGGCGTGGGGCGAACTGGCGAATCTACAGTGTGTGCTGCCCCTGCTATGATCCACAGCACCTTAGTAGTTTGACGGAAATAAAGGATATAATTTTCTTTAGGATTCGTTAAAATTCCCACACAACCATCCTTTGGTCAGTTGTTTAGAAAATTTTAGCGAATCAAAACTGTATCCTTTATTTTTTCTCCGTCACTTAGGGCTGTTATTACTTGTGTATTCAACTCATAAAACAAATTTCATGAAAAAAATCCTCGATGAATTTAAGGAGTTCGCGGTCAAAGGCAATATGATTGATATTGCCATCGGTGTCATCATTGGAACGGCTTTCAACCAGGTGGTAGATACGATTGTAAAGCAGATCTTTCTGCCTCCATTGTCTGTACTGACTAATGGGGTCAACCTGGAGGACAAAAAGTGGGTGCTGCAGGAAGCCGTGTACGCGGATGGAGCCGTCCAGACCGAGGCCATCGTAGTTGGTTACGGAAAGCTGATCGAGGTGTCCGTCGATTTTCTGATCATCAGCCTGGTTGTTTTTGGCGTGGTCAAGTTTATGAACCGCCTCAAAGGCAGGGCGCAGGATACCTCAGATACCACCGTAGCTACTCCACGGGATATTGAGCTGCTGAACCGGGTGACGCAGCTGCTGGAAGAGCAAAATACTTTGCTTAAAGGAAAAGCAAAGGACTAGCAGCCTGTCGGAGAGGCGCTCAATGGTCTGCGAACGGCAAATATTATTCTGCACTTCGTTGCTCATCAGTCACGTAGCTCAGGCTATGTTCCTTCTTCGCGCCTTGTTCAGAACAATATTTGCTCGCTCTCGCCGCATCAGCACATCTCCGACAGGCTGCTAGCTCCGCATAGGAAACTTCCGGACCTGCTGGGTGAAAACGAGACCTTTTGGTACCGGTAACCAGGCATTCCTAAACAGATAAGCCGCTTACCCCGCCCGGTTCACCAGCCACTCCCGCGCATTCACAAACGCCTGAATCCAGGGTGACACCTCATCCTGACGGCCAGCGGGGTAGTGCGCCCAGTTCCAGGGGAAGATGGAGCGCTCAATGTGCGGCATCGTAGCCAGGTGGCGGCCATCGGCACTGACGAGCATGGCGGTGTTATAGGCACTGCCGTTGGGGTTGGCGGGATAGGCTTCGTACCCGTACTTCGCAATGATGTTGTAATCGGTTTCAGCGCCCTTTAGGTCAAATTTACCCTCGCCGTGAGAAATCCAAACGCCCAGGGTACTACCCTCCAGATTGGACAGCATCACAGAGTTGTTATTGCCAATTTTTACGGAAGTGAAACCGCTTTCGTGCTTGTGGGAATCATTAAAGTCCATCAGCGGGTGCGGATCCTGTTCCGGGTAGATGAGCCCGAGCTCCATGAATAGCTGACAGCCGTTGCAAATGCCCACCGAGAGCACATCCTCGCGTGCGAAGAAGTCTTCCAATGCCTTTTTGGCCAGCTCGTTGTACTTGAAGGTGCCCGCCCAGCCTTTGGCAGAGCCCAGTACATCGGAATTAGAGAAGCCGCCTACGGCGCCCAGGAATTGGATGTCTTCCAGCGTCTCCCTGCCAGTCATCAGGTCGGTCATGTGCACGTCCCGGACTTCAAAGCCAGCCAGGTACAGCGCGTGAGCCAGCTCGCGTTCGGAGTTGCTACCCTTTTCGCGCAGGATGGCGGCTTTGGGTTTGTGGGCATTCTCTTTTAGCTCCGGCAGTTGGCCGCTGAAATGGCTGGGGAATTGGTACTGTAGCGGCTGTTTTTTGTAATTGGCGTAGCGCGCATAAGCCAGCCCGTTGACCGTCTGTTTTTGGTCGAGCAGCCAGGAGGTTTCGTACCACGCGTCCCGGAGTTTGGGGATGTCGAAGGTGTGCTGCTCGTCTCCGTTCCTGATGCGTAGGGTATCTCCGGCTGTTACTTTGCCGATACGGTGGCAGGGTATGGGGAAGTTGACCAGTGCGGCGGCACTGTCTTCATCTTTGAGCTGCAGGACTACACCGGCATTTTCGGCAAACAAAACCTTGATGGTGTCCTGTTCTCCTAGCGGGCTCAGGTCGAGTTCGGCAGATAGATTGTTGTCGGCGAAGCACATTTCCAGCAAAGTGGTGATCAGGCCGCCGGAGGCTACGTCATGCCCGGCAACGACGGCTCCACTTTTTATCAGATCCTGTAGTGCATTGAAGGTATTCGCCAGCTTTTGAGCATCCTTTACGTCGGGACCTTTCGAGCCGATCTTATTGCGGGCTTGCGCGAAGGAGCTGCCGCCGAGGTGGAAGTCATCCTGCGAAAGGTTGAGGTAGTACACCGGGCCAGCGTCCTTTTGGAATACCGGCTCAACAACCTTATTGATATCCGAGCAAACGCCTACCCCGGAAATGATCACCGTACCCGGCGCCAGTACATCCCCATCCGGGTACTTCTGTTTCATGGAAAGGGAGTCTTTGCCCGTAGGCACGTTGATGCCAAGTTCTATGCAAAAGTCAGACACGGCCTGCACCGCTTCGTACAGGCGGGCGTCTTCCCCCTCGTTGCGGCAGGGCCACATCCAGTTGGCAGAAAGGGAAACGGACTTCAGCCCTTCCTCCAGCGGTGCCCAGACAATATTGGTAAGTGCTTCGGTAATGGCATTCCTGGAACCGGCTTTCGGGTCGATCAGGGCATTGACCGGAGCGTGCCCGATGGAAGTAGCGACGCCGTGTGGAGTGTCGTACCCCAGCGCCATAACGCCGCAGTTGTTTAGGGGTAGTTGCAGTGGGCCGGCGCACTGTTGTTTGGCCACCAGGCCTCCCACACAGCGGTCTACCTTATTGGTCAGCCAGTCTTTGCAGGCCACGGCTTCGAGGCGGAGTACCTGCTCCAGGTATTCCTGAATCCTGTCAGGGTCATAGTCTACGGCCTCGTACTGCCGCTCCACGGTCTGATCTTCCATGATGGTCTTCGGAGAGCTGCCAAAGAGGTCCGCCAGGTCGAGGTCCAGCGGTTTCTCAGCTCTGGATTCGGAAACGGCCGAGAAGCGCATATCGCCGGTCACTTCACCGACCACGTACATGGGGGCGCGCTCCCGCTCTGCGATTTTTTGCAAAAGCGGGATATCCTCTGCAGCAACGATCAGACCCATGCGTTCCTGAGACTCATTGCCAAGGATTTCCTTAGCCGAGAGAGTGGGGTCGCCTATGGGCAGGGCGTCAAGGTCGATACGGCCGCCGGTTTCTTCCACCAATTCGGAAAAGCAGTTGAGGTGGCCCCCTGCGCCGTGGTCGTGAATGGCAATGATGGGGTTCTTAACGCTTTCCACGAGGTTGCGTATGGTATTGGCAACGCGCTTTTGCATTTCCGGGTTGGAACGCTGCACGGCATTCAGGGTGATACCCGTGTCGAAAGCACCGGTATCGGCTGAGGAAACGGCGGCGCCACCCATACCAATGCGGTAGTTATCGCCACCCAGCAGCACGATTTTATCGCCTTTCCGGGGCGTTTGTTTCAGGGCCTGATCGAGGATGCCCGAGCCCACGCCCCCGGCCAGCATGATGACTTTGTCAAAGCCCAGTTGGCGGGCGTGCTCAGCGTGCTCGAAGGTGAGCAGAGAGCCGGCAATCAGGGGTTGCCCAAACTTGTTACCAAAATCAGAAGCCCCGTTAGAAGCTTTGATCAGGATATCCATAGGCGTTTGGTAGAGCCATTTCCGCTCGGGCATGGCTTTTTCCCAGGGGCGGTTCTCCATCAGGCGGGAGTAGGCGGTCATGTACACCGCTGTTCCGGCCAGGGGCAGCGAGCCGATGCCACCTGCCATACGGTCCCGGATTTCCCCTCCGCTGCCAGTGGCTGCCCCGTTGAAAGGCTCCACCGTGGTCGGGAAGTTGTGGGTTTCGGCCTTTAGGGAAACGACCGTATCCACGTCTTTTTTGCTATAGCTGGAAGGTTCATCCGGGCGCTCGGGCGCAAATTGACGGAGCTGTGGGCCCTTTAGGAAGGCAACGTTGTCCTTGTAAGCCGAGACGATGCTGTTGGGGTGGGCTTTGGAAGTCTTCCGGATCATAGCGAACAGGGAGTCCGGCTGTTCCTGCCCGTCGATCACGAAGGTGCCGTTGAAAATCTTGTGGCGGCAATGCTCGCTGTTGATTTGCGAAAAGCCGAAGACCTCCGAGTCGGTCAGCTTTCGGCCAATGCGCTCCGCCACTTCTTCCAGATAAGCCACTTCTTCCTCGCTGAGCGCTAATCCTTCGGCGGTATTATAAGCTGCGATATCCTCAATGGGGCGGATAGGCTCCGGTTGGATATTTATGGTGAACAGCTGCTGATCGAGCCTGTCGAAGCGTTGCTTCAGCATAGGGTCGAAGGGCGCAGTTGCCGAAAAAGGCGTGTACTGCTCTATTCTCCGGATGCCGCTGATGCCCATATTTTGGGTGATCTCCACGGCGTTGGTACTCCAGGGAGAGACCATTGCCGCCCGCGGCCCAATGAATTGTCCTTCAATAGCCGGTCCTTCCAGCTTAGACTGATTACCAAAGAGCCATGTGAGCTTGGTCACATCGCTGTCGGTGAGTGTGGCTGTAGCCTGAACGGCAAAAAGGATTCGTTGGGGGTCTCCGAAGAAGTGGATCATCAGCTTATGGATTTAACATTTGCGTCAAACCACAAAGGTCGCTTGTTCGGGTTAAATTGCCAAGGTTTTGAGAAAGGGAGTTGGGATTTCTCCTGTGGCAGCGCGGAGTATGGAATCTGAGCAAGCGCTTTATGCCTGTCAGCCCGGCAACAGCACTTTTATTGGCTATTTCTTACGATATTAGCATGCTATAAAGTAACACCTCATGACAACCATGAATCAGACCGCAAACTGCAAGCACTGCGGCAGGGAACTTTCCGGCGACTTCTGCTCCGCCTGCGGGCACCCGAGCAAACTGAAACGGATTGACGGGCGCTACCTGCTGTCCGAAATAAGCAGCGTGCTCAACTTTGACAAAGGTATACTGTACACCGTTCGGGAACTGCTCCTCCGGCCCGGGGAAAGCGTGCGCCGGTACATCCGGGAAGACCGCAGCAAGTTGATGAAGCCCGTCATTTTTGTCATCGTTTGTTCGCTGCTTTATACGCTTGCCCAGCAATTGCTGAATTTTGAAACAGACTACGCGGAGGCCAATGCAAAGGCAGCCGGAGAGTCTGCCGTTAGGGATATACTGGTATGGATGCAGAAAAATTATGGCTATGCCAATATAATGATGGCGTTTGTCATTGCCTTCTGGGTTCGGCTGTTTTTCCGAAAGGCCGGCTACAACTACTTTGAAGTCCTGATTCTGCTGTTTTATGTGCTTGGAGTGGGGATGCTGATTCTCGCTGTATTTGGGATCGGTGAAAGTCTTGTGGGGCTAAGGTTGCTTAGCTTAGGCGCGTTGATTGCCTATGTTTATGCCGGATGGGCCATCGCCCGCTTTTATAATAAACGAAAGAAAATTAACTACCTCAAAGGCATCTTAGCCTACACGATAGGAACGGTAACTTCATTTGCGGCAGCCATCCTGATCGGCATGTTGATTGATGCAATGACTTGAATTTAGAAAGGAAAGGTCCAGAGATGTGGCTCCGTGAATTGAGGGGCTTGTAGTTTACTTTTTTAAGATTTAAAGATCAGTTAATTACAGTGAGATCAGTTGATGAAATTATGGGTTAGAGGAAGCCGTTTTGAGCAGAAAGCTGTAAATTGTATGAAAAACTACGAAATGGCGCCCAAAAGAATTAATATCGTACATAAAGGAAGCGACAGAGGGAATATTGATTATTTCAGAAGTCTCAGTAAATTGGAAAGGTTGGTTCACCTGGAGCAATTAAGAACAAAATATATGAAGTGGAGCCATGATACTGAACAAGGATTTCAAAGAGTTTATCGGGTTGTTAGAAAAGCATGAAGTTAAATATTTGGTAGTTGGCGGGTACGCGACAGCCTATTATGGTTACCCAAGGTTTACTCAGGATATTGATCTTTGGATATGGACAGCCCCGGAAAATTAAGAATGTATTGTTAGATTTTGGTTTTGAATCTTTAGCTGTTTCAGTATCGGATTTTGAAAAATCAGATCAAATTATTCAGTTAGGATATCCTCCTAACCGGATAGATATACTGACGTCTATAGATGGAGTAGACTTTAATGATGCATTCATTAAGTATGAAGTATTTCAGGATGAATCGGGAACGATAAAATTTATTGGTCTGCAAGATCTTATAAGAAATAAAAAAAGTACAGGCAGGCTTCAGGATTTGGCCGATGTGGAAATGCTGGAGCGCGTTAACAGAGACAGAGAAGATCAATAAGACAGCTCTGAAAATCCGTCCCAAAATGTAAAGCCGAACGATTGCAAGCCCGGGGGGCGGTATCATTGTGCCATTATTCAAGTAAAAAGCATACCATGATACCACCCCGGACAAAACGCTTCCTCACCCGCCTGCTGCCCTTTGGGCTGATCTGGCTTTTTGCCGGTTGGGTGTTCCTGCTGATTGAGCATGCGGCTACAGCCGGCATCGACACCCTGCCTTCCACTGTCATACAGATGGACTGGCGCATATTTGTAGTGGCTAGCTTTGCGGTGACCGTAGCTGGCTTTTTCACGGGCTATCTGGAGCTGCGCTTCCTGGACCCCTGGCTGGGGCACCTGCACTTTGCCCGGCGCTTGTTTCTTAAGCTGATGGCCTATGCCGGTATTTTTTCGTTTGTGATCCTCGTGACGTTCCCTGTGGCAGCGAGCCTGGAGATGGGCGTAAGTGTGCTGCAGCCCGAAGTATGGACCCGGTACCTGAATTACCTCACGAGCATTACTCACCTGAGCACAGGCGTGCAATTGGGCGCAAGCCTGCTGCTGTCCCTGTTTTACGCTGAAATCAGTGAGTTTATGGGGCAAAATGTCCTGAATAACTTCTTCACCGGGCGCTACCACCGTCCAGTAGAGGAAGACCGGGTATTCATGTTTCTGGATATGAAGTCTTCCACGACGATTGCGGAGCAGCTTGGGCATCAAAGATACTTCCACCTGCTGAAGGCCTATTACGATTGTTTTTCGGAAGCCATCATCGACCACGGCGGTGAAATCTACCAGTACGTTGGGGACGAAATCATTCTTTCCTGGCCGTACCGGCAAGAGCAAAAGGACAACCGGCCACTAGATTGCTTCTTCGCCATGCGGGACAGCCTGCGGTCCAAAGCCCTGTGGTTTAAGCAAAGTTTTGGGGTAGTACCTGCCTTCAAAGCCGGCATACATTTAGGCAGGGTGACCACGGGTGAGATTGGGATGATCAAAAAGGAAATCCTGTTTTCCGGCGATGTGCTCAATGCCACCGCCCGCATTCAGGGGCTGTGCAACAGCTACGGCGTAGACCTGCTCCTTTCTGAGGAAATGCTGCAGCAGGTGAAGCTAACGCCTGCTGATCAGGTGAAAAGGCTGGGTGAGGCGACGCTCAGGGGGCGGTCCGCTTCTGCTCACCTCTTTACGGTTCAGCGGGCAGTACCGGAGGCTTCACGGGTCACCTCCCGATGGATACCGGCGGTGGCGCTGCTTTAAAGCATCAGCATGATCAGCGTCAGGATGATGCCCCCGGCGGTGAAATAAAGCCCCTTTTTGAAGATATCGGTACCTGGCATGAACATCCAGAATGCGGAAATCACAAAAAACAGCAAGGATGCTCCGAAGAAAATATTGAGAAAATACAAGGGGCTGTTCGTGGTAGCTTTGTGAAGGCTTGTCATTTTATCTAATACCAACGGCAATTTCTTCACGGTATACTGAGCCATGCCAGTAGACTGATCAAAGGTGCCATTCTCAAAGTAGACCAGGCTGCCCTCTGTCTTTTCGACCTTGAGGTTCTTTATATTGAGCGCCTTTCCGAGTTCAGCAGTGGTGGTGGCCGGAGGGAGCTGTTTTTCAATTACGGTTTCTTTTTTGAGGAAGTCCGTTTTGCGGAAAATCAGCACCACGCCGCTAATGGCATAGACGGCCATTATGCCAGCCAGAAAGAAGCCGAGGTAACGGTGGTAAACCCGAAAGGTGTTGCTGAGCTTGCGTTTGTCCATCTGAGAAGGGCCTTTATGTGTTAGTGTATGTTTCAACAGGGCGCAAATTTACAAACTCTTTTATTTTTATTTAGTCTAAGTTGAGAAATGAATATTGCTTTCAATGGGCTATGCCTGCTTTTCCTTTCAGTGTAGGCTAATCGACGACAATAATCCGACCGCTCACCGTGCGCTGAAACGGTTGCATATCCAATTCCCGGAAGCATTGGAGACGCGCACGCCAGAAGTAAGCACCGGCTGCCCGGGACCATTGCGCCTGGTCAAGACTGGCCGCGCTGCCGGACCATACCTTTTGACCAGAAGAAGTAAACAGCTCCAGGGTGTAGTCTTCTACATTTCGGGAAGGAATGGGGATCAGTGGGGCAGAAAGCCGAAGAGGTGAGGGCATAATCAGGTCGCAAAAACAACCATCCGTTTGCACCTCGAATGTTTGTTGAATGATATCGCAGCCGTAGAAGTTGTTAACGACGTACTGCCCGGGCATCCGGGTTTGGAATTGCTGCTGCACATCCTGCCCAACCCACTGGTAGCTATCGGCATCGGGCAGGGCTTCGAGCCGGGCATTGCCGCTGTCGCAAATGATAGTGTCCTGTAGGGGTAGTTGGGTAAGCATACCTCCTGTTTCGCCGCAGCGGGTCAGTTCCACCTGGTCCACAAAGTAGTAAGCCCAGAACCGGCTATCCTCAACTGCCGTTTCCTGAAAGGTGGTCTGGGTCTGGCCGTATAAATTACCAATGAGCAGGTATTGTTCGCCGCCCTGAGCAAGGTACTGCCCGCGGATTTCCATCCATCCGGACGTATCGGATAATACCCGTCCTTCCTGGTTTTTAACTACGTAGTAATATTTGCTTAAGCTATCCTGCTCCGGGCGCTCCTGCAACAGCATAGCCCCAAAGTCATCGGTCATATAGCCTGACTGCTCGGAAAGGCTGACCTGAAAGCTTAGCGTGTAGACCTGTCCGCCCTCCAGCGGTTCTGTTAATTGAACGGCAAGGAACTCTCTGACATTCCAGGGGTAAACGATCATCCCTGCGTAGCCATTCCCTTCGAAGGGTTCCTGATAGCCGCGCTGATTGAAGGGCACACCCGCAATTGGAGGGTAGGTCCTGTGAAAGAATTCCGTGGTGTATTCAAATTTGAACCAGTCTGCGGTAGCATTGACACCATTGACGCTCAGTTCCGGATCCTCGAAGTACGATTCAAAGCCTGAATTAGGGACGAGGTTTTGAGCCTCTGTCCCGAAGCCGGGCAGTAAAGTACAGGAAAGAGCGACAAGCCTGAACAGGTATTTTAGGTAAGCCATCATTCGTTCGGTTGATAAAATATAAAAATAGTCAGAAAACGCTTTCCTTTTGGCAAAAGCCCGGAGCTTTGTATTTTGAGTGACTAAATATCAACGAAAACCAACTGCTATGAAGCACATGCATTCCCACTTTCTGCTGCTGACCTTTTTGATTACTCTACCCACCTTGATAAGTGGGCAAGCGCTGCAGCAAGTCGTCCCTGAAAGCGTCGGTTTTTCCTCCGGCCGGTTAGCGCATCTGGACCGCACTTTTCAGGATTATGTGGATAACGGGCAATTGCCTGGCGCGGTGGTTCTTGTGGCCCGAAAGGGGCAGGTGCCCTACTTTAAGGCTTTTGGGCAGCGAGATATGGAAAAAGGCGACCCCATGCCTAAGGATGCCATCTTCCGTATCGCTTCCCAAACCAAGGCGATTGTCAGCGTTGGGGTTATGATGTTGCAGGAAGAAGGACGCCTGCTGATCAGTGATCCGGTGGGTAAATACCTGCCGGAATATATGGAGACCACCGTGGCAGTAGCGAAGGAAGAAGGCGGGTACGAAGTGGTAAAAGCTGAGCGCCCGATCACCATCCGTGACTTGCTGACCCACACGGCAGGTATCGGTTATGGCTACGGACTTGCAAAGGAGACCTGGGAAGCCGCCGGCATTCAGGGTTGGTACTTTGCTGACCGGGAGGAGCCCGTGCGGGAGACGATACGGCGGATGGCTGCCTTGCCCTTTGATGCACAGCCCGGCGAGCGTTTTGTATACGGCTACAATACGGATATCCTCGGCGTGCTGATTGAGGTGGTCTCCGGACAGCCTTTGGACGCGTTTCTCACCACTCGCATCTTTGAGCCCCTGGGCATGGAAGATACTCATTTTTACCTGCCTGAGGAGAAAGTCAGCCGCCTGGCTACGGTCTATTCCAAAGAAGCGGACAACCTGGAACGCGCGCCCACCCCCGGACATATGCGTGGACAAGGCCACTACGTCGAAGGCCCCCGGACCAGTTTTTCCGGTGGAGCAGGCCTGCTCAGTACGGCTATGGATTACGCCCGCTTTCTGCAAATGATGCTCAATGGCGGCACTTACAATGGGCAGCGTATCCTGTCCCGCAAGTCAGTTGAGCTAATGACAGTTGACCACATGCGCGACATCCCTTACGGACCGGATGGGCAGGGCTTTGGGCTCGGTTTTAAGGTGGCTACCGATCTTGGTGCCCGCGGCACGCTCGGCTCCGTGGGCGATTACGGCTGGGGTGGTGCATACCATTCCCATTATTGGGTCGACCCGGTGGAGGAACTCGTGGTGGTCTACTTCACGCAAGTCATCCCTGCCCGAGGGCTGGACGACCACGCGAAGCTTAGGGCGCTGGTGTATCAGGCGCTGGAGTAAGAGCGTAAGCTTTATTTGCGGTTTTCTTGCTCCGGCAGAGCAAAGGCCACGACCAAATTCTCTGGTGATCTGAGCAACAGCTTCAACAGCATTCCCAGCCTGCTGCACGGTAATCAGGTTAGGAGGTGCAGGCGGATCGCAGTCCCAGAGGTCGTGGTGGACAAAAAATGCGTAGTCGCTTTAAAGTTAAATAAAAAAGGGCCAGCCAGAAGGCCGGCCCGGCAATAGGGTTCGTTAGGCGCTGCAGCAGCAGGCGGCTTGGCTAGCCTGCCGCTTTAATCCAGATTAAAAGGTGCCGGTGCTTTTGCGTCGTCCGGCGCAATCCGGTACGCCACACTGAAATTGATCAGGTAATCCGCGAATGCGGCATCACCGTTTCGGGGCTGCCCGGTGGCCTGCTCAGTTTCCAGGTCGGTAAGGCTCTGCGGGCGGTTGCGGAGCATAGCGACTGGTACAGAAAGGCTGAGCGTCGTCCGGCTGTTCATGAGGGTCAGCCCGGGCTCCAGCGACAGCACTTCTCCGGGCCGCCGGAACCCCCCACTGCCGCCGATGAGGTCCTCTACCGGCACGGCTTCGTAACGGGCACCAATGGATACGCTCAAAGCAGGCACAGGGGTATTGTAGCTGAATCCGCCCCGCAGCCCGTATTGGTCCAGTACCGACATGATGGATTCATTTTGCAGAATCGGGCTAAGCGTTTCCCGAAAGGTGCGAACGCCATTCGTCTCCCTGGGATTGGCCAGGTAAAAAGCACCAGCGTAAGCAAAAAGCGTGGGAGACAGCTGCTGGAAGAACTGCAAGTCTACTGTCAGGCCAAAACCGCCATCGCCAGGTTGGATAGATTGGTCTACGGGACGGACCTGAGGGGTACCTTCCGGTCCGACGTTGTAAAAAATGTCCGTTGCATTGTAGTCGCCCGTGGGTAGCTTCACGCCCAACCCGAGTGCGAGGTTGCCCTTGGGGCTGCGCGCAGGGTCGAAGAGCCAGTAACCCAGGCCCAGCCGCACATCAGCAAGGCCGCGGGAAAAGGTCGTATTGCGCTCCTCCCGGCCATGTTCGTATAAGGAAGAACGGGTGTTGACCACAAATGGGAGGATGGCCGTGGCGTACATTCGGTTGCTCAGGCTGTAGTTGACCGAAAAGTCCCAGGCGTGGGCATGGTTGATGACTTCCGTCTCATTCGAAACCCGGTCGGGCTCCTCGTGCGTGCCCCGGAAGTGGCGGAAGGATTTGAAGTAGCGGTAGTTCATCCCGATCTGCCATTCACCAGCAGACAGGAGGTTGGAGGAAAGATTGTTGCCGCCACAGGAAGAGAAGTGGCGGATGGCCACGCAGCCTTGTCCCCGCAATTGCAGAGTACTTAGGCTGGCGAATAGCATTAGGGTCAAAATACTTTTATAATGGGTATTCATTGAGAATAAGTTTTAGATGGGCAGGCACGGTACAGACAGGTCTCTAAGTACCAGTCAACCCTCCTGAATCGCGTTCAGGGAGTCCGTGTGCTCCAAAGATTTAAATTGGCCAATTGATTTCAGGTGAGGAAATCAGGCTCTGGGAGGAGGGTCAGGGAGCGATAGGCTGGCCGTGGAGGCTGGCTGCTGAAAGAAAAACGAACCCCGGGCAGTGGCGACCGGCACCGATGGCAGAGGGTGCAGCGGCGGGTCTACCCTGAATTTGGAAAACAGCTGGTCGAGCAAAGCCCGTCCGCTGTTCGAGTCTTCTGAAACTGGGGGCATAGCCTGCAGGTACTCTATCAATCGAGTGGAGTCTGCCGCGATTTTGTAGTGTATGGTTTCGCCTCCGATTTCTTCTGTTAAAATGAACTGACTGCTGTAGCCAATCAAAGCCGGATGGAAATCTTCTTCAATGATAGCGACCTGATAGGAGGCACCGGTGCTGGCTTTGAGAGCCTCCGCCAATTGTGCCTCACGCTGGTCCATTTTGCGCTGCACTTCTATAACGTGGAGGGTTTCCACCACTAAATGCCCGGCCATCCACTGGAAGGTGATTAGGAACAGCAATAGCCATGAGGTTAGTGGTCGCATGCAGTCAATTGGGCATAACTCTAGCCTAAAGGTAGGAAATTCTTTGTATAAACTATCTGCCGTTATTTTTATTTGCGCCCATGCTCTGAAATTGAGGCGCAAGTGTGCCGTCTTTTGCTGAAAAAGTGATTATTTGCGGGCTATCAGTCATCAAAAAACACGGCCTTATGTCTTCAAAAACGGTCATTGCCGCCTCGTTCCTTCCCTTATTGTTATCCGTTGCCTGTTCGCCCAAACTAGCAGAGCATAAAGAGAAAGCCTCTGCCGGAAATCCTGTTTTCCCCGGTTGGTACGCCGATCCGGAGGGCATTATCTTTGGGCAGGAGTATTGGATTTACCCCACCTTCTCGGATCATTACCCGCAACAACGGCAACCCTCCAAGGCGACCCCGGCACAACTGGCCCTGCGCAAAAACGCCATCAATGAGCAGTACGTGGAGCAGACTTTTTTTGATGCCTTTTCTTCCCGGGACCTGGTCCACTGGGAGCGCCACCCGAGGGTGTTCGATATTGAATGGGCAGACTGGGCCTCCTACGCGATTTGGGCGCCAGCCATCACTGAGGCGAATGGGCAATACTATCTTTTCTTTTCGGCTAACGATATCCAAAGCGAAGCCGAATTGGGAGGCATAGGCGTGGCGGTGGCTGATCAGCCTTCGGGGCCCTTCAAGGATGCTTTGGGTAAGCCTCTGATTAGCACTTTTGAGCATGGAGCACAACCGATAGACCCTTTCGTATTCAAAGATGATGACGGCCAGGCGTACCTCATCTATGGCGGATGGCGGCACTGCAATATCGTGAGGCTGAGCGATGACCTGCTGCGTGTGGTACCTTTTGAAGATGGCGAAGTGTACAAGGAAATTACACCGGACCAGTATGTGGAAGGGCCTTTCATGTTCAAACGGAACGGGCGGTACTACTTCATGTGGTCGGAAGGCGGCTGGATGGGGCCCGACTACAGTGTGGCGTATGCCATTGGAGATTCCCCATTCGGTCCGTTTGCGCGGATTGGCAAAGTGCTGCAGCAGGATACGGCTATTGCTACGGGGGCGGGGCACCATTCGGTCATTATTCTGCCGGAGCAGGACCGCTACTATATGGTCTACCACCGCCGTCCGCTGGGTACTGATAACCCCCATCACCGGGAGGTTTGTATTGATGAATTAAAGTTTGATGAGCAGGGCTTGCTGCTTCCGGTGAAAATGACCCGACAGGGGGTAATGGCCAACCCGCTTCAGTCGCCCTGATAGGTTTTGGAATCAATGCTTAGGACCCAATCGGACACCCTGAGTGGTAAAGGACAAGCCCTGTTGGCCAGATGTCGAAATCATAACAGCCTCAAACAACGGAGCATTCCCAGTTAAAGGAGCCCTCCAGTCAAAAAGGAAATTGGCACCCGTGCCCCCTTCGAGGTCGACTTCATCAATAACGATTTCAACTGTTTCCATAGGGGCAATAAAAATAGGTCTGGCAAAATAGTTGCGGATGGGGGTTCCATGGGTATCGTAGTACACGGCCTCCTCGATATAGACCGTATCCTTTCGGTTCACATTACGCAGGCTGATGGTCGCCGTAAGGTCATGGGTGCGGTGCTCGGTCTGACTGTAAATCTGGGAATAGACCGATAAGTAAGTCGTGCCTGAAGCCAGGGAATCAGGGTTTGGGATTTCAATCATCCGCTTTTCCCAATTGACGGGATCGATAGAGCTGATTTCCTCCCTGGGGGTGCAGGAAGCCAAGATAAGCAAGATGGCTAAAATGAAACCGGTTTTCATGGTCTGCGGCATTTGATTTGTAGTGGTGAAGCTACTGCTTTTAGCTAAAAAGCTAGTTTTCAATCTCCCTGTCGATCAACTTCAAAATGGCCTCCAGCTCTTCCATCAGGGGCAGGTAATGCGTGTCTGTGGTGCCTGCGCAGGCCAGCAGAAAGAGGAGCAGGTGGTTCTCAAAAGACTTAGATTGCAGTAAAGCCAGATTAGAATGTGGCTGGGCGGATGGTGACAAGTCGAGCCCATCGGCTGTCTGGCCAGCTTGCTCCAAAACCGTCCGGATACTGTAGCGATCGCTTAGGAAGGTATTGAGAATACGCTTGCGTTCCTGTTCCTGGTCTTGTTCCTGCCGGGCGACATCCTCCACGGTGGCCATCCAGTTGGTTAGGCGGCGGCGCAGTTCGGGGTTGGATAAGTCGCGGAGACTGCCGGAGTTGATCATCTCGTTCAGTAGCGAATTGTTGGGGTTGAACGCGATATCGTAAGCGAGGGTGCTGTAAATCAGCTTGGAGAAGGCAGCCTCATCCGTGAGTGTCGTAGAGTCGGACATAAAGCCGAGTAAGGTGCGGGCCCCTTCAGCGTTTTGCTGATTGAGGGCGATGAGGTTTTTAAGCTTGTATTGACTAACCTTAAACTCTTCCTGCAATCCCTTCAGGTACACTTGTTCCTTGTCCCGGGTCAGTCGCTGCTCATTGCCGTTATTTATGGCCAGGGCGATGAGGATGCCAGCGACCACCAATACGATTTCCCCCAGTGCATACAACAGGTACTGGCTGATGCGCTTTTTAGCAATTAATTGCTGCCGGATTTTTCGGAAAAACTTGATCATGGTCTTGAGCTGCTTTTAGTTAAAAGTCTGTGTCCGCACCATCCAGCTCCAGCTCCTTAATCCAGATATTCCGGTACAACACATCGTGCCCTTCGGCCTGTAGTTTGATGCCACCGGGAGTATCCTTAATGCCAAAGCCTTTATTGTTTCCGCCGTCTAATCCGGAGAACTTTCCGCCCCAGACTTTATTGATGGGGACGTTTTGGTGGACTTTTTGCCCGTTGAAATACAGGCTGACCAGCGGTTGCTCCGTGAGTTTGCCATTTTCAAACCGGGCAGCTCGGAAGATGATATCATAGGCATTCCACTGACCAGTTCCGTTATAAAAGGCGTAAGGGGATTCCGTCTCGTTAATGACCGTGGCCATGCCATGCTTTGTACTGTCCCCATCCAGGATTTGGATTTCATACCGGTTTTGCAAATAAACCCCACTATTGCCCCCCTCGTTTGGCACCAGGAATTCTACATGCAGGCGGAAATCCCGGTACTTCTTTTTCGTTACAATATCAGCCGAACCGTACAGGCCGCCTTTTGAAGCGGGGTCGTTGCTGTTCAATGCCGTGCCTTCATCAACCGGGTCCTCGACGATCTGCCACTTGATGGGCAGCTCTGCTGAAAAGCGCGGGCCTTCCCAGTAGGTCCACTTTTCCTCCAGCATGGCTCTTGATCCGTCAAATAGTACTTCTGCACCCTCCAAAGGCTGCATATTAATACCGGGGCGTTCCTTAGCTGAGGCGCCGGCAGTCTCCTTGTTTAGTGCAGGAGAACAGGCACTCAAGAAGCCTATGATGAGCCCCCCTGCAATTAACCAGAACAGATACTTGCTTTCCATGAGCTGTTGTTTTTGAATGCTGAATTTAACAGGATTCATCATTTATTCCGGTACTAAAGCGCAGGTGATTTGCTCAACGCCTGATAAACCCATTCCGCGCTCCTGACTGCGCCTTCCATATACCCCGGGAATGCATTTGCCGTTTCCGAGCCTGCAAGAAAAAGCCGGCCGTTACCATAAGGCTTTCGGTACATGGCGTGCTCATTGTTTTGGTGGGGGAAGACTGCGCGTTTGCAGGGGACGTAGGTGAAAGGATCGGGATATTTAGTGTTGATCAATAGAAGTAAACGGATTCCGTCTTTCCCAAAACAGGGGCGCCCCAGCTTATCCAGTTGGGTAAGCCAGGGCGCCAGAAGGCACATTGGATTATTTTACTGCTTGACCATCGGGAGGTTGATGATACGGTGGCCCGTATTGAGATTCACATAGTACAAACCTGCCGGTAGCTGATCAAGATTGAGGTCGATAGTGATGGCTCCAGCAGGAGCTTGCTGCCGAAGCAAAGGCTGTCCGAGCTGATTGGTCACGCTGATATCAGCCGGTGTATTGAGCGGCTGTGGCAACTGTAGCTGCACCTGATGGGTGGCTGGGTTGGGCACGAGTATAGCCTTGGGGGCATGATCCTGCTGTGGGGAAGCGAATACAGGCGCAGAGCCGTCGCTCAGCCCGGCTCCATAGTTTTCCCCCGCTTTAATCTTGCTAACTACAGCGGAGACATCCGCCGGGGCCGTCAAGCCATAAACCGCAATGCCCGCTTGTACACAGTCCCCCGGAAGATAGGCCGGGCTGCCAATCTTTTGCCAGTTCCTGCCGTTGCTGCTATTGTAAAACCGCAGATAGTCTCCATCTCGCAGAATAGCCACCCATCCGGTATTGCTCGGGTTATTAGGTATAACGAAACTTAAATTGCCAAGTGCATTATCCATGCTCCTGGTCAGGGTCTGATGTATAGAGCCGCTACCCTTAAAGATACCTGCTACAGCATCGTTCGCCTCTGTGCCTGTACGGAGGAAAACCCCTGCATAACCGCCCTCCACACTACTGATTTGAGCGGCAATATAAGCACCCGAGCCACAAAGCTCGCGGGTTATAGTCGCCATATTGTCACTTGTGGCACCATCTGACAGGGCGGCACCGGTAGAGATAGAATATTCGCGTGTTATGCAGGCATCGAAGCTGTAGGAGCTGCCGTTAGCGCCCTGATTACCGAGGTCAAGCTCACTGTAGGGTTCAGGTATGAGCATAGAGTCAACGACATGGAGAGTGGCCTGGCAGGTGTCAGAGAGCCCATCTATGTCCGTAACGATCAGGTTGACGTCATGGTCGCCAAGGTCAAAGGTTGCAGTGCCCTCAAGCAGAGAAAAGGTAAAGGTCTCTGCCTGCCCGGGGTTGGGGTCGGTGGAGTTGTCATTGAATACTTCGGGGTCTGGCAGATAGGGGTCGCACTGCGGGCTGATGTCTACCGTAAAGTCTTTGCATATGGCATCCGGGGGAATAGCGCATAGTTCACTATCGCCTACGAAACTCCAGGAGTACTGGCTGGTAAGTGTTTGCCTGGCATCTTCGGAATCGCAATAGGTCAGGCTGTCGGCACCTAAGGTAACATTCTGCTGCAGGGTAGGCAGGCTGGCCCAGCCAATGAGTGTGGAGTCATAGTTAGCCGTACTCATACTGGTGCCGGAAAACATCCCCGACATGCTCTCCACATTTGAGACCTCCCAACTTCCAAGATTTTGATTGAAGTTTTCACAGTTAAGAAACACTTGAGCCATATCCGTAACAGACGAGACATCCCAGCTGCTGATATCCTGATTAAAGGAGGAGTAACTAAACATACCACTCATGCCGGTCACACTGCTGACATCCCAGCTACCAATATCCTGATTGAACTCGGAGCAGTTAGAAAACATACCATCCATTTTGGTCACACTGCTGACATCCCAGCTGCCAATATCCTGATTAAAAGATTCGGCATCTTCGAACATCCCCTCCATATTGGTCACACTGCTCACATCCCATTGGCTCATATCCCCATTGAAAGCCGCTGCTCCCTTGAACATTTCTTTCATATTGGTAATATTAGAAACATCCCAGCCGTTCAAAGAGCTCACTTCGAGAGAAGTACAACCTATGAACATTTGTTCCATACTTCCTACGCTGTCCAGGACGGGGGCGTTACCTTCATCAACTGAAAGGAGGTGCTTGGCGTCTTTAAACATAACCTCTGCAGTACTTAGAGGGAAGCTGCCCCACTGCTCCACACTCAGCAGCTCATATTTGCAGTCCTCGATATAGAACTGGGCGGATACATCAGCATACAAGGCTATTTCGTAAACCCCGGGCATCTCATATTCATGGGCGAGGAAGCCGTCAAAGGAACTACTTGAAGAAGAATAGAAGAACTCATCGACCTCCCCGTCATTTTCCCAGTCAACACCTACATAAGCTGGGGCACTATTGTATTCACGGTCAAAAAAGATACGTTCAATACTCGCATCGCTGCTGTTTCCGGTAATCGACTGGCTAGTTCCACGGGTATCAATTTTGATGACCATAGGCGTGCCGTCGAAGGTAGGGGGGCATCCATCGCTATCACCGGAAAAAGTCCAGTTGTGCTGTTCGATCAGCGTCTGTCTTGTATCCTTGGACTCGCAGTAGCTCAGTCCATCAGCACCTAAAGTAATATCCTGAGGGATCATAGACAGGCTGGCCCAACCGATAAGAGTAGAGTCATAATTGACCGTGCTCATACTATCACAATTGGAAAGCATAGATGCCATATTCGTTACCGAGCTAATATCCCAGTTGCCTAAGTTTTGATTGAACGCCTCTGCCTTTTCAAATAAGCCTTCCATCGTCTTAACTGATGCTACGTTCCAACTGCCGATATTTTGGTTGAACGCCTTCGCTTCTTTAAACATGGAAGACATTTTCTCTACGCTGCTGACATCCCAGCTGCTGATATCCTGATTGAACGCCTCTGCCTTATTGAACATAAACCCTATATCCGTAACCTTGGATACATCCCAGTTACTGAGGTCTTGATTGAACAATTTGGCGCCGCTAAACATAAATGGCATTTTGGTGACCTTGCTGACATTCCAGCTGCTGATATCCTGGTTGAATGCCGCTGCATTTTCAAACACACTAATCATGTTGGTCACATTGCTGACATCCCAGCTGCCAATATCCTGATTGAATACACTGGCATCTTTAAACATACTTGACATGTTGGTGACGTTGCTGACATTCCAGCTGCCAATATCCTGATTGAACGCGTCGGTGCTTTGAAACATACCTGACATATCGGTGACGTTGCTAACATCCCAGTTGCCAATATCCTGATTGAACGCCTTGGCGAATTGAAACATGTATAGCATAGCGGTGACGGATGACACGTCCCAGCTGCCGATATCCTGATTGAACGCCGTCGTACTTCTAAACATTCCGGACATACGCTCAACCTTGCTAACATCCCAGTCTCCAATCGCCCCATTGAAGGAGCTTCCCCGAAACATATCAGAAGTGCTAGTTACTTCAGACATATCCCAGTGATTTAAAGAATCAATCTGTAAAGAGCTACAGTCTTTAAACATACTACTACAATTAAATCCAAAACTATCAGCAATAAACGTAGGAGTGTTAACCAGGTCAATAGACGTTAAATGGTATGCCTTTTCAAACATACTGGAAGCCGAGCCCCAGGTCATTTCTCCCCAATCTTCTACGCTCATAAGTTGATTGTGAGCATTTCTTATTGAAAACGAGACCAATCCATCTCCGTATAATGCAACCTCATAAACGCCTGCCGTATCGTATTGGTGGCCTACAGGAGGAGTCTGTGAGGCTGTCTCAAAGGTGGTATCAATCGTGCCATCGTTCTCCCAGTCTATTCCTACAGTCTTGTCATTGCTATCATAGCGCGCTATCCAGGAAATCGGTTGAAGTTGTGTTTCATCGGGGTTCCCTGTAATGGACTCGCTAGTCCCCCGGGTATCAATTTTGATGATAAAAGGATCCTTGGTGAAGGATTGGGCACTTCCTCGGTGCGCTGCCATAGTCGATAGGATGCAGGCACATAGTAAGACCCACTGCTTGGTTGAGGTGATCATTGAATTTGTTTTTGTATGATTTGTTTGAAAAAAATAATACGGACAGTTCACAAATAGCTTGGAGGAGATGTAAACGTAGAAAAACAAATGGTGGTCACGCTAAAAGATCTGTAAAGACTTTTGAGGGTTAATTCTTTGTTTATTAATGAATTGTGTGGGTTTGTTGATAATTTGTAGACAATAAAACGATTAGAGGGATAGCGTTTTTTAATTTGCCATCTCTGGATTGTCAAAGAGGAGGGGTGCCTTTTGTTGAGTTGGTCATGCAGAATGAATTAGGCTTAGGCGAGCGCAAAGGTGCCTGGTTTAGCAAGATAACTACAGTGGCCTGAACCAAAGTGTTGTATAATGTGCAGGTTGGCAGAAAGAAAATTAGGGATCAGGAATCGCGGATAGAAGTACTGTTTTTATTGCGGTAACCGTAAAAGTACAGGTGATGCATTTAGTATCTTATAAACCCATTCCGCGCTCCTGACTGCGCCTTCCATATACCCCGGGAAGGCATCTGCCGTTTCCGAACCTGCAAGAAAAAGCCGGCCATTCCAATAAGGCTTTCGGTACATGGCCTGCCCGTTGTTTTGGTGCGGGAGGACTGCGTGTTCGTAAGGGGCATAGGTATAAGGCTCCATTGGCCAAACGGTCTCTTCGTAAGAAGCATACTCCAGGGCACGCTGTCCAAAGAACTTCAAAAGTTGCCCTTCAACCAGCCGTTTTCGGTCCGGAGCACTCAGGTTTGCCATGTCATTCCTAAGAAAACCCTTTAAAGCAAAGTGCTCCTCCTCAGCATCTGTATGGTCATAAAGCTCCGTGAACGGGCCCGTATGGCTAAAGGCAGTCCCGGTATGCCCATACTCTCTCCAGAAAGGTTGTGCATAAGCTACCCCGGCTTTGATGGACTCGCCCATCCACGTATGAGTTTGTTGCATGAGGTGGATTAAGGCATCCGGCAGGGCAGGCTGTAGTTCTATACGGTGGCTCAGCAAATTAGGCGGAAGGGTGGAAACGACGACTTTGGATTTGATCGTTACTGCTCCACTGAAGGTATAAACCCCATCTGCTTTTGCATGAATCTTTTCAACCGGTGTATCCAAAAGCACAGCCTCATCCGGAAGATGCCGGGCAAGTGCCTGTATCAGTGCGGAAGTGCCTCCCTGTATCCGGTAGCTGGGGTCGTTGTTGGGGGGAAGGGGGACAATCTGTGCCTTATCCTGCCGATGTTGCTCAAATAGCGCCTTAGCCCCCAGGCGCTGCTGAAAAACCGGGAGCTTCAATTCCTGCAGCAGCTGTACCAGGTGAGTGTGCTTTTGGCCCAGCCAGGTAGCGCCCATGTCAATTTTTACGCCTTCAGTAGTGGTCTTTGTCCATATCCTGCCGCCCAGCCGGTCGCGGGCCTCAAGGATTAGTGCAGCGTAGCCTGCCTTTCTTAGTAAGTAGTTTAGCGTCAGCCCGGTCAGCCCGCCTCCTATGATTAGCACATCTGTTTCTTGCATCATTTTTTATCTTCTTTTGGACAAACACCCCGGGCCAGGTTTTGGATGAAAAGGGGAGGTTTGGATGAACTGCTCCGGCACTTATTTGTTACGCTTTTCTGACAATATTCCTTATCGCCTGCCTGTTTATTGTATAGCTATTGTCTATGTACCTATAAATGCAATAAATATTGTTTATCCTATCTTTACATTTTTAAGCAACCAAATAACCATTCACCATGGAAAAAAATACAGAGCAAAGCAAGCCGAATAACGGTAAGGTCTGGGATGTGAATCAATCCAGCCGCTGCCCGTTTATGAACGGCAGGCTTGAGCACGGCGCTGGTGCGGGCGCTTCCAACCGCGATTGGTGGCCCAATAGCCTTAATTTGACCATCCTCCGCCAGCATTCCGAATTGTCCAACCCAATGGGCAAGGATTTCGACTATGCAAAGGAGTTCCAAAGCCTGGACTATGAGGCGCTGAAAAAAGACCTTCATGAGCTGATGACCGATTCTCAGGATTGGTGGCCAGCCGACTGGGGCCACTACGGGCCTTTCTTCATCCGTATGGCCTGGCACAGTGCGGGTACCTACCGTATCGCCGACGGACGGGGTGGTGCAGGTGCGGGTACACAGCGTTTCGCGCCACTGAACAGCTGGCCGGACAACGCCAACCTGGACAAAGCCCGCCTTCTTCTGTGGCCCATCAAGCAGAAGTACGGTAAGAAAATCTCATGGGCTGACCTTATGATCCTGACCGGTAATGTGGCACTGGAGTCTATGGGCTTCAAGACCTTCGGCTTTGCCGGTGGTCGCGAAGACGTTTGGGAACCGGAAGAAGATATTTACTGGGGACCAGAGGGCGAATGGCTGGACGACAAGCGCTATACCGGCGACCGTGAGCTGGAAAATCCACTTGCTGCCGTACAAATGGGTTTGATTTATGTGAACCCGGAAGGGCCTAACGGCAATCCTGATCCAATCGCTTCGGCACACGATATCCGCGAGACTTTCGGCCGTATGGCAATGAATGACGAGGAGACCGTAGCACTGATTGCTGGTGGCCACACCTTTGGCAAGACCCACGGTGCCGGTGATCCTGAAAAATACGTTGGCGCAGAGCCTGCAGGGGCAAGCATCGAAGAGATGAGCACCGGTTGGAAAAACACACTTGGCGAAGGTAATGGTGAGCACACCATCACTTCCGGTCTGGAAGGTGCCTGGACAGACACGCCAACGCAGTGGAGCAATAAGTACTTCGAGAACCTCTTCAAGTACGACTGGGAGCTGACCAAGAGCCCGGCAGGTGCCCATCAGTGGCAGCCAAAGGGTGGCGCAGGCGCAGGCACCGTGCCTGATGCGCACAACCCGGAGAAAAAGCACGCGCCATTCATGCTGACTACAGACCTTGCGCTGCGCATGGACCCGGCTTACGAGAAAATCTCCCGCCGCTTCTACGAAAACCCGGACGAATTTGCTGATGCTTTCGCCCGTGCATGGTTCAAACTGACCCACCGCGATATGGGGCCAAAGGCTCGCTACCTGGGACCAGAAGTGCCTGCGGAAGAACTGATCTGGCAGGACCCGGTACCACCGGTGACCCACAAGCTGATCGAGGAGGAAGACATCACGAAGCTGAAGCGCATGATTTTGGCTTCCGGCCTCACCACTTCGCAATTGGTGTCCACAGCTTGGGGCTCCGCTTCTACTTTCCGTAATTCCGACAAGCGGGGCGGTGCCAATGGTGCACGCATTCGTCTGGCGCCGCAGAAAGACTGGGAAGTCAACAACCCAACGCAGCTGGCGAAAGTCCTGGAAACCATGGAAGGCATTCAGAAGGAGTTCAACGGTGGCGCAATGGGTGGCAAAATGGTCTCCATGGCGGATCTCATCGTACTCGGTGGCTGCGCCGCTATTGAAGAAGCAGCTAAGCAAGCGGGGTACGATGTAACCGTGCCATTCACACCTGGCCGTACCGATGCCACGCAGGAGCAGACCGACGCTGCATCCTTTGATCCGCTGGAGCCTGCAGCTGACGGTTTCCGCAACTATATGAAGACGCAGTATTCTGTTTCTGCAGAGGAAATGCTGGTGGACAAGGCACAGCTGCTTGCCCTTACTACGCCGGAAATGACGGCACTCGTAGGCGGTATGCGCGTTTTGGATACCAATTACGATCAGTCTCAGCGCGGCGTATTTACGGACCGCCCGGGCACGCTTTCCAACGACTTCTTTGTGAATGTCCTGGACCTGAGCACCAAGTGGAAAGCCGTTTCGGAAGACGAGACCGTTTTCGAAGGGCGTGACCGCAAGACCAATGAGGTGAAGTGGACAGGCACGCGTGTGGATCTCATTTTTGGTTCCAACACGGAGCTTCGCGCCATCGCGGAAGTTTACGGTTGCCAGGATGGAGAAGAGCGCTTTGTGCACGACTTCATCGCAGCCTGGAACAAGGTGATGAACGCAGACCGCTTCGAGCTGAAGCAATAAAGGTCTTTCAGATACAGTAAGCTACGAGCAGGTAGCCCGGTGACGGGCTGCCTGTTCGTTATTTAGGGCAATCCGTTCGGGATTATATACCGGGGCGTTGTCAGGAGGGTATCCCGCTAATTTTGCTTCAGCAATCAAAACCGAAGTAAAATGAGTAATCACCCAACTACTCCCAAACAGCGGGCCCGCCTGACCGGGCTTCTTTACCTTGTTGTGATCATTTGCGCAGGCTTTAGTCAGGGCTATGTGCGGGGTACCATAGTGGTGCCCGGCGATGCCGCCCAAACAGCACTGAATATCCTGGAGCAAGGCGGTTTGTTCCGGCTTGGGCTGGCAACCGACCTGATCGCCTTCACCGCAGATGCCGTTATTGCCGTACTGTTTTATCAGTTATTCAAGCCAGTCAGCCAAACCCTTTCTATGGTAGCTGCCGCCCTACGGCTGTTGGCCCACCCTGCTATTGCCAGCCTCAACCTCCTCAACCATTACATGGCGCAGCACGTGCTGGAATCAACAGACTGGGCGCTGTCGTACAGCCCGGAGCAGTTATATGATTGGTCCCTGCTGTTTATGGATGCCCACCGGGCCGGTTATCTGATTGCAGGTGCCCTGTTCGGCCTGCACTGTCTCCTGCTTGGCATATTGATCTACCGGTCTGATTTAATCCCTAAAGCTTTTGGGGTGTTGATGAGCCTGGCAGGCCTGACTTACCTGATGGAAACATTTGGCGTTTTCCTCTTCCCCGGCCATGATGCATGGCTGGCGCTTCTGGTGGGCGGCGCGGCAGCGCTCGGAGAGGTATCCCTGATGGGGTATTTGCTGGCCAGGGGGGTGCGGGAGTGTTAAGAAATCCAGAACCGAAGGAAGTCCAGCACTTCCCGCTGAAAGGCCCAGAACTCAATATCCCGCAACCAACACCAAAGGCCTGTCAGCGCGCCGTAAATCAGCAGGTGGCTGACCGCAAAGGCCCAGAGAATGCAGCAAAGGACATACACCCAGCCGATCCAGCTCAGCGGGTGGAGGTAGGAAAAAAACTCGCTGCCTCCGGAGCCTTTGACTGGGCGGTTAAAGCGCTTCATCACCCGGTGCAAATGTGCTTCAAACCAATCTGCGAAGAAGCAGGGCAGGGAGAAGATAGGGAATTGCCGCCCTTTCATGCTCCGGCCAATGGCTTTCCACCGAAGGTCTACATCGCGCGCAATACCAATTTTAATCCGCCCCGGATTACGGGTGGACATGCCGAGGTAAATAAACCGGTAGCCAAAAAGGGAATAGAGGAGTTGCTTCATCGCCGGGTTTTTTCTTTCCGGGGCTAAAATACATATTTGTTGAAATTTTTTGTGTTCGAATTTGCATTTTTTAGTGATTGTAGATGATACTGCCAAAAGAAGCACCCCAAACCCTGGTTTTAGCCAGCATTTGGGGTGCTCCGATTCAATTAAATGCTCTGAAAATGGGGTTTAGTTCAGGATCAGCTTTTGGGTTTTTATGCCTGATTCGCTTTGAAGGTGGAGGAGGTAAGTACCCCGGGGCAATTCCTGCAGGCTTAGCTGTACCGAGCCCTGTCCGTTAACCGTGACCTGCCTTAAGGGCTGGCCGTAGAGGTTGAACACCGATAAATACCCTTCGCCGGTCCCAATTTCAAACTCAACGGTGATGTGCCCCCGGGTCGGGTTCGGGAAGACCGAGAACCGGGCAGGTGCCGTAACTATGTCCTGACTGGAAGTAAGGGTGTTAAAATCGATCAGTACTTCTGTATCATCAAACTGAGCACCATAGTTGCCCTCCCAGAATTCTGCATCTCTTCCCCCGTGTTCGAAATAGACGTACCTGAGCCCGGTACCGTAGGCTGTGAACGTAGCGCCATAATATTCCCAGTTTTCAGATAGTTCTACGATATCCGAGTTGTATTCGGCCAGAATATTCATTTCATTATCCAGCAATCTGATAATGGTTTGAGCCTCATCCTGATAGTTGGGTTCATGGCCTTTGACAAAGTTCCAGCCATCAATTTTAGGTTGTAAATCGAGGAGCTCAGCGGAGTAGTATTCCCAGAGGTCGATGGTTTGGCTTTTGGAGCACCAACTATACGAAGTAGTGAAAACGCCCGGTAAGCCATTGATAGCCCAGCCATTGCCACCATTGCTGATGACCTCCCAGCCCGCCAACGTACCTGTAGAGCCACCACTATAGTAAGCGTGGTTGCCAATAGAAAGGTAGGAGCCATCAATAGCGGCACCAAACTGGCCTGCCCAGCTTTCAGTATCCTCCCCGCCATGTGTGAACCGTATTTTCCTAAGCCCCGGCCCGTAATTCAAAAAGTGCCCTTTCACTTGTTGCCAGTTAGCGGTAGTGGCCAGGTCTCCGGTGGAATAAGTAGCCATCAAATTATCGTTGGCATCCAGCAGTTCTACGTTTAGGAAATAAATATCGTGGTCAAAGCTAAGGGTCCTGTACCAGTCTGAAAACAGCACGATAGGTGCGCGGTCCAGCCACTCTTCGGAATAGCCAACTTCGAGAAGGTCAATAAGCTGTGATTTGCTGCACCTCGCGTAGGAGGTGGCAAAACAGCTGGTGCCATTCATACCATAAATATTGAGGCCCCAGCCATCACCGCCATTTTCGATGATTTCCCATCCGTCGAGGTTACCTTGTAATGCGCCTGGGTTTTGGAGCAGGTTTTGCCGCTGTTGCCCAAACAGGGCGATAGCCGTACCGAAAATGAGCAAAGCAATTGAGTACAAAGCTTTCATAGTAAAAGGTTTTGGTCTGTAAAATGATTTGGATTGTCTCCCTGTCTGGGAGAATTTGGCACAACGCCTGCTATGAGTAAAAGGGCGTTGTGCCAGGTGTAACCAGAAGAAAGGTTTACTGTAAACCTCCTGCTCTGGCAGTGGAGATATTTGCAGCGACGCTGTTGTTGACTCTCATTTGCCTGGTGTGCAGGTCCAGCTGTATGCGTGCACCATCACTTTTCTGGAGGTAGACAGACCATTCGTCCCGGTGCGTTTCTTTGAATGAAGCGTGAGTGCCCACTTTGCCGGTTTTGTATTCCACCCAGTCCTTGCCGCACAATTGCTGGAAGTACCCGCTCCTCGGGCCGGAGTAGACGACCTGCGTAACATTAGTCCCATCAACACGCGGTGGAGTCCAGGAAGAAGGCTCTACTCTAAGCTTGGCAGCCGGTCCGCCTGGGTTCATAATCTGCTCTGCGTACAGGGTATTGCCGCGCAGGTAGAGTTTGTACTTGCAATAAGCTTCAGATTGGGTGGTCACCTGACTGCTGCCATTGCCCATAACCGGGTCGTTTTTTTGGTTGGAAGCAAAATGGCTGTATTCCCGGACGTTGATCTTCCTGGCGTCCAGGTCCACTGTGGCTTTCATGTTGGCTTTGGTGTTGTAGGTGTTCGTCAGTAAATTCAGGTCCAGGGTATACACACCGCCACTGGCGTTATTGAAATCCGTAACCTTAATAGGCTCGCCGTTGCCTGCGAAGCCGCTCCTTTGAATCTGAGCGGCGGCAGAGGAAGCGAATCCCAGAAAGGAAAAGAAGAAAGCGAGTGCCATGGCAATGGCTTTCGGGCCCGTCTGTACGAGGAAGAGGGGCCTGTTGTTGATCAAGTGGTTGGCGTTGGAAGGGTTTGTGATCGTTTTCATTAGTTTTTTTGAGTTTGAAATGAAAGAAAAAAATCATGCGACAAAGTTAGGCGGGCCCACGGGAGCAGGGAAGCGCCGTTCTACGGGAGATGGAAAACCGGGCAGAACCACGGGAAGAAGCAGGTAGAAATACGTGGTTTGTGGCAGCGGGCGCTGACGGAGCGCTATTTAGTGTTATCTTACACAGGTACATTTTATCAAAACGAAACACCAATGAACTTAAAACCCAACCTTTGGACCCTGCTTTTCCTACTGGCTACCGGTGTGCTGGCCTACCAACAGCTGCCATCCAAAGGCAATACAGATATCGTAGAGGCGACTTCTTCCCTGAATATAGCAGACGGCAGCGATAGCATTCCCAGTAGGGAGGCCGTGCAGATGATTGCTACTTATATGGAACGCTATCAAAGGGTATTGAGCGATCCTAACGCAAAAATTAATGGCCGTACAGTTTTGGATACGACTGGTGTGGTCGCCATCCCCCTTTATTTTAAGCTGGAGCGGAACGAGATAGCCGAAATCTTCCGCCACTTTGGCGGGCAGCAGGTTTACGCGGTCCTTGGATTGTTGCCGGGTGCGAATGGGGCCCGCGATACCATTGATTTGATCTTATCTGATGTAGAACCTGGCAAGGGCAATATTTTCCTGCAGGGCACCTTCTATGATTTCGCCACCCCCTGCCCGCCGCTTTGTGATGAGTAGAGCACCGTGCGCGGACCGCCTTAAGAGATGCTAACATCGCATCTCTAAGCCCAAAAAACCTAAACATGTATCAGGATCTGGCACTTCTTTTTGGTAAGGTATACCTTGTCATTTTGGTGGTCAATGTAATTCTGGTACTGTTGTTATACAGGCGTCTGCCGGCGAAAGTCCGTAGTGTACACTTTTTTCTATTGGGGAGCCTGGCTACAGACCTGGCTTCCCGATGGTTGTTTTATCAGGGGGAGAATAACCTCTTCCTGTTGCATATCTACACTCTGTGGGAGTTGCTGGCCTGGGGATGGTTTTTCAACCTCGTTTTTGGGCACACCTCCAAAACTCAGCAGTTCTTTTTTGGTGGGGTGGGAGTGATGGGCATACTGCTCGTGCTCAACTCTGTTTTCCTGGAGCCGCTGACCGGATTCAACTCCAATGCCAAAACCCTGGTACAGGTATTGCTGATTGGCTTTGCCATCCGGTATTTTTTCCTTGCCTTTGGGAAAATAGACCTGACGCAAGCCGTTGCACAGGCCGTTACCTTCATCAATTTCGCTGTATTGCTGTATTATTCGGGCACCTTGTTTATATTTATGTTTTCCAGGTTGCTCAGGGAATACGGGGTTGCAAGTGTGCAGCAACATGGGCTCTGGGTTATTAACGCGCTGCTTCTGGTGGTTTTTCACCTCCTGATCTTCATAAGCTTATGGATACCACTCCGGCGCAGACCGAAATATTAACTACTATTTTTATCGGTGTTTTCTTGATGCTATTGCTGGCGCTGGCCTTCGTATTGTTCTTTTATTTCTCTCAGCGCAAATTCCAGGCCCAGCAACTCCTTGCCCAGGAGCTGGAGATCGAACACAGGGAGCAGTTACTGCTTGCCAGTATCAAAACCCAGGAAGACGAACGGCAGCGTTTGGCACGGGAACTGCACGATGAGGTTGGCTCCAAACTCAATGTGATCAACCTGGGCTTGCACCAACTAAAAAAGCAGGGCACAACGCCCGAGGCACGGCAGTCTTTTCAAGACCTTTTTGGGCTGGTTCGTACGACCACAGAGACCACCCGGCGTATTGCCCACGATTTGCTGCCACCAACCTTGGAAAAATTCGGGCTGCTCATGGCGCTGGAAGAGTTGTGCGATCAGTACCGGCAATCGTCACCGGTAATGCTGGAGTACGAATTTTCAGAAAGTGGTATTCAGCTTGACCCATTAGTCGCACTCAATTTCTTCAGGGTGGTACAGGAGTTACTGTCGAATACCTACAAGTACAGTCAGGCTACTACCGTCAAAATATCCCTTGCTATAAAGCCCCATTCGCTGGCGTTGTTTTACCAGGACAACGGCATCGGCTTTGACCCCAATGCCCGGGGGCAGCAAAAAGGGATGGGGCTAAAAAACATAGAAAGCCGTATGCGTACCATACAGGCAGATTACCAATTGGATAGCACGCCTGGAAACGGAACCGTCTTCACGGCACAAAAAACATGGTCATGAAGATTGCCCTGGCAGACGACGAAGCGCTCTTCCGCAGAGGTATTGCCCTTATACTGGAAGAAATGGACGGTACGGAGATACTCTTTGAAGCGGACAACGGACAAGCTATGCTGGATCAGTTAGCCTGTGCTCCGGTTCCGCCTGATGTGCTGTTATTAGACTTGAACATGCCGGTACTGAACGGAGTAGATGCGGCAAAGGTGCTTCGGGAACAATACCCTGGCCTGAAGTTCATTGTGCTGTCCACATACTTTTCCAAATCCTTTGTGCTAAGCATGCTGGAGCTTGGGGCTGCTGCGTATTTGCCTAAAAATGCCACGCCCGAATTGATGCAAACCACCGTGCGGGAAGTGGCCGAAAAAGGGTTTTTCTACAATGATGAAGTCCTGGCGATCATCCGCGAAAATATGGTGAAACCTACGCGGACAAAACTCAACAAGCCTTTCCTCCCCAACCTTACTGCCCGCGAAAAAGAAGTACTGCAACTCATTTGTGAAGAACGGACCACACCGGAAATCGCTGAGCAGCTCTTCATCTCCACGCGTACGGTGGAGGGGCACCGAAACAATCTCCTGTCTAAATTGCAATGCCGTAATACGGCCGGGCTCGTGGTTGTCGCATTACAGGAAGGGCTGGTGGAAATCAAACGCTTCCGTTTTTGAGCTCCTTTTGCACAAATCAAAATTAAGCGGAAAAAATACCGTACGATCTGCTATCTTTGATCACATTGTTAATCAGGCAAGCTGTATGCCTGCTATTTGGTCCCAGTTATTGCCTTAAAAAACCTGTTACAAATGCAGTATTATCTTAAAGTACTCCAGAATTATGCCGTCTTTGAAGGCCGCGCGCGCCGAAAAGAATACTGGATGTTCGTACTTATTAACATGCTGGTCAGCTTTGTTGTTGGCTTTGTAGACGGTGCGATCGGCACTTACAACTACGAAAGTGGATTTGGTTACCTGGGTACAGGCTATAGCCTGGCTGTCTTGATTCCCTCCATCGCTGTAGGTGTGCGCCGTATGCATGATGTGGGCAAAAGCGGATGGTTTCTGCTCATCCCAATTTACAACCTGATTCTGGCTGTGACGGAAGGTGAAGCCGGCTCTAATGAATACGGGCCCGATCCTAAAAATCCGGAAAGCGATTTAGTTGATCATCTGGTTAGCTGACAGGCAAAAGAATACGGGGCCGAATCAAAAAACGGTCCCGTATTTTTTTTGCGCACCTATCTCAAATGGTGAGCTTCCGCCCATGCTTTAACCCCTTGCATAGCGGCTTTATGGTGCAACACTATAATCTGTGCTTATTCCTATTTAATAGTAATAGGAAGGCGCGCCATGGTGTTTTCCCATCCGATCACCAATTCAATCTGATTATCGTCTTTCTCAACGAAAGTCATGGAAAGGGCTTCCAATGTTTCCGGTGTTTTCTCGGTAGGTACCACGACCTTCACGACATTATCCTCCTCATTGTGATTAGGTGGGCCCCAGGACTGTACATTCTTATGGATGATGAGTTCCCAGTTGTCTTTATTGACGGTGGCAAAGAGCCCGTAACGGCCCGCCTCAATATCGGTATCCCCAATGGTCACATTCCTGAAGAAAGTCAGCTCTGTAGTTTCGTTAGCGCCTACCCGCCACATGCTTCCGTATTTCAATAAGTCGCCAAAGATGGTCCGGCCTTTCATTTGGGGGCGGGAATATACAGCGCGGACCAAAGGTTCATTAGCTGCGAGCTCCGCTTCTTCCACGTAGTTGCGTAGGCGGGACATATTAGGATACTGCACCAAATCCATCGGGCTGGTGTCTTCGCCTGACATGATCGGTGGATTGAGGTTGATGGGCAACGCGGCACGGGTTTGGTCCCATTCCAAAACCATATTTACGTTGTAATCGTCAATTTTTTGAAAGCCTATGGTGAAGTATTCACGCACATCAGCTACTGAAGTGGTGGGTACAGATACCGCAGCGATGTCTTTAGTAATGTCGCGGTTTTCAGCACCACCGATGAAGCGCTCCTGAGAGATTTTGATGATCCACTGCTGTGGATAAGGCTGTGCAAACATAGTATAGGTGCCGGCCGGGATGTAGGTTCCGCCAATTTCCACAGGCTGGAAAAAGGTCACCTCTGTAGCTTCATTGGCTCCCAGGCGCCAGTCTTGTCCCCATGGCACAAGTTCGCCGAAGATTTCACGGCCTTTCTTCTGAGGGCGGCAGTACAACACTTTGATTTGCTGAACCCGGTCGGGGTCATCTGCATCCAGATAGTTTTGGAAGGCTGCAGCGCGCGGGTAGTGCGCCGCGTCCATAGGGCTTGGGTCCATACCGGAGAATTTGAGTTCCTGAGCATCTAACCCCATGCTGGCACCCAGCATTAAAAAAATAAACAGAAGGATGTTAAGCTTCATTGGTTGATTTAGATTTGATGAATTTATAGGGTAAAAGTAGGGAATTATGTGTGACTTAGGTTAGTGCTGCAGTACTTCCCCAACGATTTGTCCATTCCCTGCCTTATCGGCTCGGATACGGTCTGCCCAGGGTGTCGGGGCATATGCTCCGGTTCAAGTCATGACCGGCTCCAGGTCCAGCCCCAGCTCAGAAAATTCCTTTTTGAGCGCCTGGTTCTGCTGGCAGGGGATGATTTCTTTGTTTTTCATGGTTTTGGGGAGGGTGGGAAACATTATTTCTACCGATTCACCAGATTTGGACTGGATGAACTAACTGAGCAGGAATTTAAAATGGAGCTATTTTTTAATGATATCAAACCTGAATCCAAACGAACTTATAAGCTGGGGATACCGGGTTCATAGTGCTTTACTGAGCAACTGCTTTTAATCAATCTATTACCTGTTTTTACGTTCAATAAGGCCAAACAGATTCAAAATCCTGCAAAATATGGATGCACCAAAAGGCTCTACCATCAAACGGATACAGAACGATTCCACCCTTCTGGAAAAGTTGATGAACATCATCACCAACCGGGGGCATAAGGAGGATTCCATTGAGATCAATGGTGGCAAGGTCAAAATTGTGCGCATCAAGTCTGTTCATCGAAATATTCAGGGTGCGGAATAATGAATATTGCATTAGGCGCGCTGCTGCGGGTGGAGGAAGGCTCTAACATAATGGTCTTTCCAAAGACACAGATGCCCGCTATTACAACATGCCCGGCGATTACTTCATGATCCCCATCTCCGAAGTCAAAAACATCAACATTACCTACTACGGTACCTTACCGGAGGCGTAAGCGGCAGATATCGAATGAGCACAACCGGATTATTACTATTTTAGCTCCGAACCACACCCCGCCCATGCAATACATCTCCGTCAGCCTGTACCGCAAAATGATCAACCACGCGCTGAGCGAGGGCATCGACCGTAGTGCCTTTGACGATCTGCCGGTGCCAATGGCGGCACTTGACAGCATACAAGCCGTGCCCGCTGAGGTATTCTTTGCCCTGCACGAGCAGCTCGATAACGCCCTGGGCCCTGGCTTTTCCGTAAGGGTAGGGCAGCAGATGAAGATGGACGACTACGGCGTGCTGGGCTTATCCTGGAAGACCTGCGCCAAAGCCGGCGAAATTTACGAACGCAGCGAGCGCTACTTCAAGCTGTTGTCCAATACCTACGTTTTCAAAGTGGAAGCCGCCGGGGAGCTGTCCCGGGTGCACTTGCTGCGCGAGCCCTACCGCCGGGGCGTAGCTTTGTCCAATGAGGCGACCTTTGCGGCAACGGTGGTGGTACTGCAAGCTATGACCGAGACGGATATCCACCCGGTAGAAGTAGCCTTTCAGCACCAAGCGCCTGCTGACCTGAGCAGTCATGAAGCAGCCTTTCAGTGTCTGGTAAAATTTGGTCAGCCCCACAATTACATTGCCTACTGTACCGCCGACCTCAACCGCCGCACCGCCAAAGCCGATGTCAGTATCAACCGTTTTCTGGTAGAAAGGGTAGAGGAGGAGGCCAAAGGGATTGAGGTCAGCCCTTTAAAGGTGGCTGCTGATGTGGAAGCCCTCATCAAGGATGCCCTGCCCGGCGGCATCCCGGGTATCCTCCAAATCGGGGAGCATATGGGCATGAGCAGCCGGACCCTTACCCGCCGCCTGTCTGAAAGCGGGCTCTCCTTTCGGGAAATGGTGCGCAATACGCAGGAAAAGGTAGCCCGCGAGCTGCTGCGGGACACTGCCCACTCCATTGGTGAAATCGCATTCGAGACCGGCTTTTCCGAACAAAGCGCCTTCAGCCGGGCCTTCAAACGCTGGACGGGGCAGTCTCCGGTGGCCTATCGGAATAACTTATAACCCAGTTGGCTCAAAGTGTCATAAGATTGGCAGGCAGGGTCAAGCGTACCCTCCCTTTTTGCCCCAATTTTGCTGCTGTAATTAATCAATAGCAAAATGAAAAAGCCAATCACCCCACTGTTCTTTTCCGGGCTGCTCTTTATGGCAACCCTGATTTTTCCGGCTTCAAGCCTGCCCGTTTCACCTGCCCTTTACCCGGTGGGTGGAACAACAGGCTTTTCCGCCATCGACTTTAAAGCCGAAGCTTTCGCCATTCTGGATGCGAAGTGCAATACCTGCCACCGCAGGCAGAATCCTTTCCGGGTCTTCACGCTGAAGAATATGAACCGGCATGCCGCTCGTATTTACAAGCAGGTGTTTGTCTTAAGGCGCATGCCCAAAGGCAACGCCCCCCGGCTGACCGACCTGGAATACCGAACGCTGAAGCTTTGGATTGATGCGCTAAACCTCTAAAACCCTATTCAACATGGACTTTTCAATCAAATCCTTTACCCTGTTTACCGCAGTGGCCCTTACCGGACTGTCAGCAGGCCTGTTCTACGCCTGGTCAGTATCCGTCATTCCCGGCACCCGAAAAATTCCGGACCCGGTTTACCTGGAAATCATGCAGTCCATCAACCGGGCGATCCTGAACCCGGCCTTTTTCCTGATCTTTTTCGGGAGCCCCCTGGCTTTGGGCATCAGCACCTTTCAGCAGGCGGGCAGTGGCTGGGCATTCGGCCTGCTGCTCGGAGGATCATTGACCTACCTGGCCGGCACTTTCGGTGTAACCGCCCTGGGCAATGTCCCCCTCAATGACGCCCTGGACATCCTCGATTTGGCCGAGCTGAGCCAACAGGAAGCCACCGACTTCCGGCAACACTACGAGCAAAAGTGGAACCGCCTGCATCAGCTGCGGATGGCCTGCTCCGTACTGGCTTTTGCCTTGTCGCTGTTAGCGCTTTTTAAAGTTTAAAATGGCAAGCAAGGCAGTTCGTTGTAAATGCTGTAAGGCCGCATAAAAGGCACGCATTTATACCCTGGTAACCACGCCGTATATCGACTTCGTAGAAGTCACACCTTTCTAACCTGGCTAGCATCGCAGCAGATCGACTTCGTAGAAGTCGCATGTTACCCCAGCTGACGGAAGAACGCCTCTGATGATTGCTTCCGGTCGCCCAGCTATTGAGGCGTAACAGTCGCCTGGTGGTGACTTCCTTTAAAATCAACTAATTCAATTTTTTAACCATCATGAGTAGTATCAAGCAGGAACGATCCATACCAGATCCGCTGCCTAACGCAAACGGATACCGTTCCAACGGCTTTAGGGACCCATCACGTAATGCGCTGTGGCCTTTGCGAGTCCCTTCGCGCCCTTTGCGTGAACCCTTCCAGCACATGGCGAACCCCCTTGATACCCCACTCATCCAAACCCAATTCTTATGAAAAATCCAAGCAACATCCTCGTCATTGGCGGTACCGGCAAGACCGGGCGCAAGGTAGCCGAAGGCCTGCAAAAGCGCGGTCAAAAGGTCCGCATCGGCGGCCGTAACAGCCATCCCGCATTCGATTGGAGCGAGCCTGATACCTGGGCAGAAGCTTTGGAAGGCATCGACAAGGTCTACATCGTTTTCTACCCTGACCTCGCCGTGCCCGGTGCCCTGCAAGCCATCGAAAAGCTGACGGAAATGGCCAAACAGGCGGGCGTGCAAAAAGCCGTCCTCCTCTCTGGCAAAGGGGAGCAGGAAGCGGAACGCTGCGAGCAGGTAGTGGCCCAATCCGGTATGGACTACACCCTGGTGCGCGCTTCCTGGTTCAGCCAAAACTTCAGCGAAAGCTTCCTGATGGAGCCCATCCTTGCCGGTTATGTGGCCCTGCCCATGCCTGATGCTAAAATCCCGTTTGTGGATACCGGCGACATCGCTGAGGTCGTTGTGGAAGCTTTACTGGATGATACCCATAACGGACAAACCTATGAAGTTACCGGTCCACGGGCATTAACCTTCCGGGCCGCAGTACGGGAAATTGAAGCAGCTACCGGCAAGTCCATCGTCTATCGCGCGGTTTCCCTACAGGACTATAAGGCATCGATGGAGGCTGCGGGCCTGCCCGGCAACTACGTGTGGCTGATCGACTACCTTTTCCGCGAAGTGCTCAGTGTACCGGCCAATCAGGACGTCACCCGCGATGTGGAGCGCGTGCTCGGGCGACCGGCGACCGACTTTACCGCTTATGCGCAAGAAACTGCGGCAGGTGGGATTTGGGGGGAAACTGTCCCACAGTCTGTTTAATACGTGGAAATGCAAGGCTGAAGGGTTATTTTCAGCCTTGCAAATCAACTCCTCAACCTTATGGACCAGCCTGTATTCCGAAGTGCAACCCGCATAGATGTAGCCGCCATCGTCCGCCTGCTTGCCGACGATAAACTTGGGCAGCAACGCGAGGACTATCGTGACCCCTTGCCGGAAGCCTATTACGAAGCGTTCAATCGTATCGATCAGGACCCCAATCAGGAGCTTATGGTGGTGGAGCTTGCAAAGCAAGTCATCGGCACTTTACAGTTGTCGTTTATTCCTTATCTGACCTATCAGGGAGGGATTCGCGCCCAGATCGAGGCGGTCAGGATTCATAAAGACCACCGGGGAGCAGGCCTGGGCAAAACCATGATGAAATGGGCGATAGAGCGGGCCCGTGCAAAAGGAGCCCACGTCCTGCAGCTGACTACCGATAAGAAACGGCCGGATGCCCTGCTGTTTTATGAGCGCCTGGGTTTTGTGGCTTCTCATGAGGGGATGAAATTTCATTTGTACTAGAGTTATGGGTGCATCCGTATTCATTCAAAAGGCTACTTTGACCGCTATGGGGCTTACCTTTCCTTAATTACGAGGTAGATGGTGTAGCCCTGATGCCCCCCAACCATCAAAAGCTGCTCCGCCTGGGAACTGCCTAATCAGGGTACCGGTCCGCCCCATATCGGTACTGATGATAACCCTGCCCCAGGTGGTCTCCGACAATATTGAAGTAGCAGTCGTCTGATTCGCCAAAGGGGGTAATTACAAGAGGCGTATCGAGGGTAAGGTGCTGAAGTGTAAACCCTTCGGGCAGCTGGGCATTCAGGTTGGGCGGCCCGCTTTCCGTAGCGTGCATAGCGTAGGCGTTTCCACGGTTATCGGATAGTTGGTACAGGTCTTTTTCGTACCGCAGGACCTGACACTTTTTGATCGTTTTCACAACGAGGTGCCCGGGCTCCGGCCTGAGGATATCCGTTTTGGAGGGTATGAAATCCACAGCAAGCGGCTTGGCAAGTTCCACCCAGGAATACCCCTTGAATTCCCGGAAAATCAGGCAATTCTCCCCTTCGCAATTCACTGGCGCGTTGGGCGACCGCAATAAAGCAGTTTGGTCGATCAGTACATGCCGGTCGATGTTTTTTGTCCAGGGATAACGGACTTTCATCTCACTCCACACTTCAGGCGGTATGGGCTTTGCACCTCCGCTGAGCAACACGACCTGTTCCTTCAGGTTGATCAGCTCTTTGGCAAGGCCAGGCTTTTTCCAATCAATATTTGCGGGAGCCTCTAAAGCGGGAGTGGTGGGGTAAGAGAGGTTGGCTTCTGTGGCAGAAGGCAGGCTACAGCTGCTGAGCAGGAAAAGGGTAGCCCAAAAGGTTAAGAACCGGTGAAATGCAATCATTGGGATTGTTAGTAGAGTTTAGGTGATCTTCAATTTTTTCTATTCACATCTCACAGTAAAATTAAAAATACTTTTGGTCTGGGTACGCAGTTCTGCCGATCTGAATTTTGATCTGCTTTTTCTCTGGTCAAAGATTAAACCCTACTCCTCTGGGAATGTCAAATGGCACAAATATCATCAAGCATGAAAGCAAGTGCATTTTACCTTTTTTTGTTCTGCCTTATAGTAGCTGCAAATGCGCAAACCAGCTTTTGTCCCAATGACCCGCCCCTGAATCCATGGCTGGCAGATTCACCCTATCCCATTTACCACAGGAACAGCTATGCGCAGGCCTCAACTTGCATTACAGGGGTATTGCCACAAGATAGTGTCGCCGTCCGAATGAGAAGAGATATTACGGGAGGTACCTCTCCATGGATCTATTTGTCCGAGGAGTACCCCGGCGGAGTCAGGACCATTCTCTATTCCAACTCAACGCATATTTTCAAATTCATTGATGATGGCACAGCACTGTTAGCGGTCGATAGCTTCCGGCTTGATTTCAATACCCTAACTTCGAATGGCTATAATCACCTGCTCAGCAAAAACAGGATTTGGTTCTCCTACGAACCCACCTATGATCCGGCAGATAACCGCTACTCCCGCTTATTTAAATTTTCTGATGCGGATACCACGGACCCGTATTCGCCAATTGTAGCCTTGGACACGCTGGACTTCGGAGACTATGGGATTAACCGGGTCAATATGTACAACCTTAATTACAATGGCGAAATTGTCTGGTATTCAGAAGAAGACGAAGTCAACAACATAGCCTACGCTGGTGTCATTGACCAGGATTTCAATATGCTCGACACCTTGGTCTTTGCCCGCCTGCCTGATGAAAGGATCAACCACAATTCTATCTCCGTTGACGAGAATAACACCTTCTACATCGTCACTTCGCACCGCCTGATTGCATTTGAATGGGATGGTACGGAACTGGTCATCGGGTGGGAAGCCCCTTATGATTTTGTGCATGACGGACCGACCGGGAACTTTGCATACGGAAGCGGGACCACCCCCACCTTGATCGGCTGGGGAGCAGGGAATGACAAACTCGTCGTCGTTGCTGATGGCCATGCCAATAATAACTTAGTCGCTTTCTGGCGGGAGCTCCCTGCCGGATGGACGGGGGTTCCGGGTATGCCGGTTCGTTTTGCCGACTCCATTGCCATTCCCAACGCACAGTCCTTTAGCAATTTATTTCAGTCGATTGAAAACTCCCCTACTGCGTATGGGTATGATGTCGCCATAGCCCAGTTTAATGGTTTTCTGGGTTATGATTGCAACAATTTCAAAGGGGTCTCGAAATTCAGATGGGATACTACCGCTAATGCATTCAATCTGGAGTGGACCAATAACAGCGTCAACATGAATGGCGTGCTGGCCTATTCTTCAGGCAGCAACTTAGTCTACGGAACAGGAAAGGAAACGGATTGCATTTATTACTACTATGGGTTAAATTGGGAGAATGGAGCGCTCGAACTAAGCATTCCGCTGGGGCCTGAAGAAGACTTTCCTGATGACCCGCTTTACGATCAGGGCGTTAACCACGTTATTGATGAAGACGGCAGTATTTATTATTCGGGGTCAAGGTCATTGGTTAAGCTGCAGCGGTTCCCCCGATTGACTTCCGTCAAAGATGCAGAACGGGCTGTACCGGAATTTATCGTTTATCCGAACCCGGCCGGAAACACGGCATGGGTTGACGGCATATCCCTGGAGGGAAATGCGTATCGGATATTCTCTGCTGAAGGGCGCTGCCTGAAGCAGGCCACAATCGTCAACCAGCGTATCGACTTGTCCGGAGTACCGGATGGATTGGTGTTTGTACAGTTGATTGTTGACGGGCAGTTCGTGACGAAAAAAATAATTAAGTCCCGTCAGGAGTAAGTCATACACTCTTTATTACATGAAATTTACCCGGACAGCTCTGCCGCCGGAATCCGGATTTAAAAAATTTTGATTGCATCAGAGCCTGATGTCTCACAACAGCCCTTCCATAGACTGCTTCAGCACGGAGGCAGAATGATGCAGCGCCTGTTGTTCCTCCTCGCTCAGGTTGGCTACGAGGACTTTCTCAATGCCGTCTTTGGAGACCAGGCAGGGCACGCTCAGGCAGATATCATCCAGGCCGTACTCTCCCTTCAGCTTAACGGAAACGGTGAGTATGCTGTGGCTGTCGCGCAAAATAGCTTTCACGATACGCACGAGAGCCTGCCCGACGGCAAAGTTGGTCGCACCCTTGTAGTCGATAATGTGGTAGGCAGAGTTTTTGACCGCCTCGAAGATGCTGCGGCTACGTTCCGGCCAGTGCTCCTGCAGCCCGTTAGACTGTACATATTGTTGAATGGATACGCCGCCCAGGTTGGTCAGCGACCAGGCCGGGAATTCACTGTCGCCGTGCTCGCCAAGAATATAGGCATGCACGCTCTTGACATCCACCCCCATTTCCTGACTGATGAAGTAGCGGAACCGGGCACTGTCCAGTACGGTGCCGGAGCCAAAAATATGGCTGCGCGACCAACGCGAATGGTTGAGCGCCACCTGCGTCAGTACATCCACCGGATTGGTGACGATGACTACGATGGCGCGGGACTGCTGCTCAATGATGTCATCCATAATGCCCTCGATGATACTGGCGTTGCGCTTTAGTAAATCCAGACGGGTCTCGCCGGAGCGCTGGGCGCTGCCCGCTGTGATGACGATGACATTGGCATCGCCGTAGTCAGTCGCATCTCCCACTTCAATGGATACAGACGGGTAGAAAGGCAGCCCGTGAGAGAGGTCGGCCACTTGCCCCTCTGCCAGGTTCTGGTTTTGATCAATCAGAGAGATATTGCTGGCAGCACCACTTTGTGCCAGTGCGTAGGCAAAGGTGGCACCAACGGCACCAGCGCCTACAATAACAACTTTACGGGGGGAGGATGGAGTGGGCATATACTTAGGTTTAGGTATAAGCAAACAAAACCAGGGAACGTCATTAATGTTCAGGTAGGCTGCGTAAACACCGTTAGCCTGCGCCCGGGGTTATAGTCAACTCCATCTGTGGCAGCCCGCTTTTTGCACAACCAAATACGATAGTATTACTGAATGCCCCCGGTGTAGTATTGCCTCTGTTACAATTCGGCCTTAGCTTCCAGTCGGATATCTCTGGAAGAAGCGCCCACTTTGAGCTGATAAATGCCGGTTTCCAGTGTCCACTTCCGCTGTTGTTCATCCCAATACTGCAGATCTGCTACCGGGATATGGAACTTAAGCGTAGTTGTTGCTCCGGGTTCCAGTTCCGGTGTTTTGGCGAAAGCCTTTAGCTCCTGCGGGGGGTGCTCTGTCCCGGATTCAGGGCGGGATACGTAAATCTGTACTATGTCCTGCCCAGGCTGTGCACCAGTATTTTGCACTTCAACCGTCACAAGGATGGTGTCTGCCTCTGTTTCAACTTCCAGATTACTGTAGGCAAACTGAGTATACGAAAGCCCGTAGCCAAAAGGATAAGACACCTGGAGGCCCGCTTTGTCAAAGTGCCGGTAGCCAACAAAGATACCTTCTTCGTAGCGGGTGAAGTCCCGGTTGCGTACTTGTTCTGCTTTCGGCTTGATTGCCTCCCCCATCAGCAGGTTAAGGAAATTAATGGGCTCTCCCTCTAGCGGGAAATTGGCATTAGAGGCATGATCAGATAGCTGTACCGGGAAGGTCATCGGCAGCTTGCCACTTGGGTTAACCCTGCCACTCAGCACGTCAGCTGCGGCATGCCCGCCTTCCTGCCCGCCCTGCCAGGCCAGCAAAATAGCATCCGGTCGGCTTTTCCACGAGGCCGTCTCAATGACGCCACCTACATTAAGAACCACTATCAGGGGCTTATCAGCGGACTGGAAAGCGTTGCAGGCGCGTTCGAGGAGCGATTGCTCCTGGGCGGAAAGAAGGAAGTCGTCTTCTTCCACCCGGTCTCCTCCTTCACCACTGTTGCGCCCAATGGTGAGGATCCCAACATCGGCTTCTACGGCTACTTTTTCTAGCTGGGTATCGGTGTAGTCTATTTCGGGTGGGTCATAAGGCTGCGTCATGGCCTGAAGGCCTTCTGGTTTGACAAACTCAGCGGTATGTGCTGCCTTGTGATCTTCAAACCACTGCCGGGCAGTGGCATTGATAGAAAAACCTGCTGCTTTCAGCCCGGCTTCCAATGCTACAGTATAGGCCTCATTGACATCGCCCGACCCCGTGCCGCCAGCGATAAAGTCATAGGAAGTTACCCCCAAAAGGGCAATTTCCTGTTCCTGTTGCAAAGGCAGGGCTCCTTCATTCCTGAGCAGGACCATACCTTCTGCTGCAGACCGTCTCGCAATGCTGGCGTGTGCTTCAAGGTCAGGGTTGTTTTGGTAAGCATAGCCTTCCATCTTCCGTGATTGCAGGATGAGTTTGAGTATGCGCCGGGCGGCGTTGTCTATGGCAGCCTGTGGCAGTTCACCATTTTCGTGGCCCCGTTGCAGGGCTTTCCATTGCTTTTTGGTGCCCGGCTCCAGCAAATCATTACCCGCCTTTATTTGAGCCACCGCATCGCGCCCGCCAAACCAGTCAGACATTACAATGCCTTCAAAGCCCCAGTCCTCCCGAAGTACATCGGTAAGCAAATAGGGGCTTTGGGAGGCGAAGGCGCCATTGACCTGGTTATAGGAAGACATAATCGTCCAGGGCTGGGCTTCCTTCACAATGATCTCAAAACCTTTCAGGTAGATTTCCCGAAGCGCACGCTCCGGTACGATGGCATTATTCAGGTGGCGGTCCGTCTCCTGATTGTTGGCGACAAAATGCTTGACTGAAGTGCCTATGCCGTTGGACTCAATACCGTTGACCATTGCCGCGCCCATTTTGCCGGTCAGTAGGGGGTCTTCAGCGTAATACTCAAAATTGCGCCCGCAAAATGGATGGCGGTGGATATTAGCTCCCGGTCCCAAAATCACATCAATGCCATATTCCAGTGCTTCATTGCCCATCGCCTCTCCTACACGATGCACCAGATCGGTATTCCAGGTGGAGGCCAGCATCGTAGCAATCGGAAATGCCGTACAGTAGTAAGTGCGGTCTTCTCCTTCGCGTACAGGCTGAATCCTCAAACCGGCAGGTCCGTCAGACAGGTAGAGGGTAGGAAGCCCCAGGCGCGGCGTCGGTACAATGGTGCCCACAGCGCCGGGAATGCCATCGCCTGCTTCGGTTAAACCAAGCCCGGATGCCATACCTGACCCTTTGAGCAGATGGATCTTTTCCTCTGTAGTCATTTTGTCCAGGAGATCATCTGCCCGGGTCTCCAGCGGTAAACGATCATCTTCGTAGGGGTCGAGCTCCCCGTTGCTGTTGCGGTCCACGAAAGTATAGCCATTGACCGTAAGGGTGGACAGCGCTGCAGGCTCGGGATACTCCTGTTCGAAATACAGAAAGTTGGAACGAAGATAGAGCCACCCGCCCAGTGCTGCTATAAGCGCAAGCAGGAGCAGGCTACCCAGCCCGATCAATAGGATTTTGAGCCACTTTTTCATAATCATTCAGAAATTACTGAAGCGAAAAGTTACGTAATCTATTGGTTTTGCCACCATACTCTGCTGCATTTTGCTGCCGTCAGCCGGGAAAGCTTAACAAAAAATTAGCCTCCCCCGCTCACTGCACATCAGAATTCCCCCTTTCTTTGCAAAAAATATCAAGCCATGGTGGTACTGACCATTTTGGGGTGGGCGGTATTAGGATTTCTTCTTTTCGTTACCCTGTACAGCCTCATAGGCCTCTTGTGCTTCACCATCCCCGTCAACCGGCGGTTCCGGAATATCAAGCGGGACGTGGAAATCTTTGTGGTTTCCAATGGGGTGCACGTAGACTATATTGTGCCCAGCATTTCTCCGATTTTTAATTGGAAAAAGGTCTTGGACGACCGCCATTACGAAATACCTTTCACCGCAAACAGTTACCTCGGCATCGGCTGGGGCGACCGCGGGTTTTACCTGGAGGTCGACGAATGGGCCAACCTGAAGCCCAGCGTGGCGGCACGGGCCATGCTGATCCCTACGCCTACCCTCATGCACATTACTTCCCACCCTGAGCTGCCCAAAGACCAAAAACGCCTGGAGCGCATTCACCTGAGTAATGCGCAGTACCTGCAGCTGTGCGACTATATTTGCAGCTACTTTGAGGAGAAAGATGGAAAGGTTGTCCACCTGCCGGGCAAAGGCTACACGGCTAATGACAACTTCTACGAGGCCCGGGGTTACTACCATGCCTTCGGTACTTGTAACTTCTGGATCAACCGGGGGCTGATTAGGATTGGAGTGCGGGCACCCATCTGGTCGCACGGGGGCGCCGGAATCTTTTACCAGCTCAAAAAAGCCCTGCCGGAACCGTTGCCGGCTTAACGCATGCAATACCTGATTGTCATCCGGCTAACCAATAAAAAAAAATCTCATTTTAAGTTGTCCTGTGCTTTTTTTACCTTTAGTCGATGGACTACTGCGTACTACTACTGACCATTATGGTATGGCCACTGGCGAATACCATGGGGCAAAGCACAGCCCTTGATGAATTTTTAGCTTGCGTGGAACAGCAATACGGGCCCGATGATCAGCTAATTAACGGCAGGCCCTATCAGCCTGTTAACCTCAAGCCGGAAGGGCATCCCTATTTTTACACCGATGCCTGGCAGCCGGGCATGGTTTACCTGGGCGGGCGCCCTTATGCTGCGTCGAAGCTCAAGTATGACCTGGAACGGCAGCAGCTGGCTATTCAGTATGACCGGCCTAACGGTACTTACCAGAAAGCAGTGGTTTCGCCCCTGCTGCTTGATTCCTTTCGCATTGGGGCTCACCGCTTTGTTAATCAACGCCTCGTCCTCCCCGGAACAGAAGCTCCTGGCTACCTCGAAAAAATATTCGAAGCGGAGCTGGCCTTTTACCGCTATCAGCAAAAGGTACTTACCGCCCCTTCCAGCAGCAAACCCTACGGGAAATATACTGGCCTAAAGGACGATTTTTACCTGCTCAAGGAGGGGCAGGTACACCACATTACTAAGCGCAAAGACTTTCTGTCCGCCTTCCCGGCGCATAAATCTCAGGTCCGGAAGTACATGAAGCAGCAACTGCCGGGATGGAAAAAAATAACAGATGCCCAGTTTGTCCAACTTCTTAAATTCTGCCATGCCAAGCTCTAAATTGCTCGTTTTTCTTTTGGGCCTGGTTTGGTCTTCCGGCCTCTGCCAGGAGGCGAAGTGGCCCATAGGTCCTGCTTACAATGGGCTGGACTGGCCGGCGTTTGTCAGTAAAGTGGAGGAAGCCCACCCGGTGCGCCTTTTTTACGAGGAAGCGGATGTCGCTGACTTTCAGTCTCCGGCACTGGCCCAGGAGGTCCCTTTACTGTCCTTTTTGCAAAGCGGGCTGCCCGGGTGTAATATTACTCATGACAGAATGGGGCATATCTTTATTAGCAGGGACATGGAGATTATTACAGAATTGTCAACAGCGATTTATCCCAAAGTAGCGTCCCCTGCAGGCCTGGCTGATACCCTGCCCGATCGATTGCAGGAGCTGGCGGAGACGACCAATCAGTACGTTGGGCAGGTCGTTGAGGTCGGTGAGGCAAGGAAAGGGGCCGGAAAGCAAAAAGTGACCCTTCGGGGCGAAGTCCAAAGCTTATCAGGCGAAGGGGCGTTGCCTGGGGCTACCATTTTGATTGAGGAGCTGGGCACCGGTGTGGCTACTGACGAGAACGGCGCTTATGAGTTGGTCCTGAAAAAGGGGTCCTACACCTTCACCGTAAGCCAGCTCAACCATACGGAGGGACAGTTTAAGCTCAACCTGTTGTCTGATGGGACGTATAACTTTCGGCTTGAAGGCAAAACCAACCTGCTCAAAGGCGTAACGGTGACCTCTAATAAATTTGATGGGGTACAGAGCACGAAGATGGGCTTCGAGCGGCTAACCACCAAAGGCATAGAGGAAATCCCCCTGGTACTTGGCGAAAAGGATATCCTGAAAGTGGCGAGCCTGCTGGCGGGCGTTCAGTCTGTGGGGGAAGGTACTGCTGGCTTTAACGTTAGGGGCAGCCCGGCAGATCAGAACCTGTTCTACATCGACAAAGTCCCCATTTACAATACCTCGCATTTGCTGGGCTTTTTCTCTGCCTTCAATTCAGACGCGATCAGCGAGTTCTCCATTTCCAAAAGCAATATTCCAGCCAAATTCGGCGGGCGGCTGGCTTCCATTTTCGATATCACCGCCCTTGAAGGAGATAAGGAAAAATACAAAGTCCGGGGTGGTATCAGCCCGATTACCGGGAATATTTTGTTCGAAGGGCCGGTTCAGAAGGACAAGAGCTCCATCATGGTGGCGGTCCGGTCCACCTACTCCAACTGGATTTTGAAGCGGATTCAGAACGATGACTTCAACCGGACCCGCGTCAACTTTGCAGATGGCATCGTGAAGTTTTCTCAGCAGCTGTCTTCCAAAAGCAGGATTCAGGCCTTCGGTTACTACAGCTTTGATGACATCAACTTCGCTGGCACCACTAATTTCGACAACAGTAACCTGGGCGGCTCCCTGTCATGGAACCACTTCTTCAATGAGAAGATCAATATGAACCTGGCCGTCATCAACAGCCGCATGCAGCTGGGCGTGGCCGAGCGGGGAATTCCCTTCGAGGCTTACCGGCAGAATAGTGAGCTCCTGCATCAGGAGGCTCGCATGGACTGGGCCTGGCGCATTAACCCCCGGCACGAACTGACCTTCGGTGCCAACGCCATTCTGTACAATAATGACCGGGGCACTTTCCTCCCTTCCGACGACCGGAGCCTGATTGAACCTATCGAGTTTGATGTGGAAAAGGGGCTCGAATCCGGGATTTACGTAAGTGAGGAGTGGCAGCCTACCGCACGCATCACCCTGACCGGTGGGCTCCGCTACAATCAGTACCATTACCTTGGGCCACAGGAGGTGTTCCAATACCAGGAAGGCGCAACCATCACGGAAGAAACGGTGACGGACACGCTGGAGTTTCAGCAGGGGGAGTCCATCGTTACCCATCATAATCTGGATTACCGGGTAGGGCTCAAGTACTCCATCCTGCCCAACCTCTCTGTGAAGGCATCCTACAACACCCTGCACCAATACCTGTTTCTGCTGTCCAATACCATTGCCCTGGCGCCTACAGACCGCTGGAAGCTGATCGATTACCATACCGAGCCGATGTCAGGGCAGCAAGCCTCCTTTGGGCTATATGGGAGTTTTGCAGATAAGAAATACAATTGGTCCACAGAGTTCTACACCAAGCAGGTCCGCGAGCTGGTGGAATACCGGGACGGCGCAAATTTGCTGGTCAATGAATTTCCGGAGCGGGATATTCTGCAGGGCGATTTGGATGCCTGGGGGTTGGAGCTGACCTTTAAGAAGCCCCGGGGACGCTTAAACGGCTGGGTCAATTACACCTATTCCCGGTCCAGGGTTTTAGTCCGGGGGGAGGACGATGCCAGCTCTATCAACTTCGGAAGGCGCTACCCCAGTAACTTCGACCGCCCGCACGTGGCCAACGTGGTCCTCAATTACAAATTCATCCGCCGGTTCAGTTTGTCTGCCAATATGGTTTACCAATCGGGGCGCCCTATCACCTACCCAACGAATACCTACACACAGGGCGGCTTCCGGATCATCAATTTCAGTGAGCGCAACCAGTACCGTATTCCGGACTACTTCCGGGTAGACCTGTCGGTCAAATTTGAGGGCAATCTCAGGAAAGAGAAGCTCCTGCACAGCGCATGGGTCGTTTCGGTGTACAACCTGCTGGGGCGGGACAATGTGTATAACGAATACTTCCGGTACAACAACAATAACCTGAGAGGGTACCGGCTTTCGATTTTTGCGAACCCCATCGTCTCCATTAGTTACCAGTTCAAATTCGGAAATTATGACAACTAGAGCAGCCAACAGACGATGCCGGTTTGGGCTGTACCTGCTGGTGTTTGCCGCTTTTTTGACTACGTCATGCGAGGAAAGCTTCCTCCCGGAGCTGGAGGATTTCGACCCGGTGCTGATCGTGGATGGAGGCATTACGACCCTGCCGGGGCCTTACACCGTAAACCTGACCCGCTCTTCGGGTATACTGGACAGTGACCAGGAAGCAGTTGAAGAGGCGGTGGTCACGATCCAGGCGGAGAGCGGGGAGCAGGAAGTCCTTGTGGAACTCGAACCCGGGCAATACCGCACATCACCAGGTGGCATTCAGGGTGCACCGGGCAACCGTTACAAAATCAGCATTCAGCTGCAGGACGGGCGGCAGTATGAATCAGACTATCAGATGATGCCTGAACCGGTTGCCATCGATTCGGTAGGGGCAGATTTGGAATACCAGTACCTGAGCATAGAAGAACCTGAAGTGCCCGGCTATCAGTTCCACGTTACGACAGAGCCAGCCGGGCAGCAAGAGAACTATCTGATGTGGTCCCTGCAAGCCACCTACAAGTATCAGGCTGATTTCACGATCAACTATCTGTACGCTGGCGGTTTTCAGCCCTATCCGGATCCCACTGAGCTGCAGACCTGTTGGCGGACCGATCAGATCAATGAGGTCTTTACCTTCAATACAGCTATGCTTTCCCAGCCCGTTGTGGAACAATTGCCCCTGCACTTTGCGAGAGCAGATCAGCGGGAACTTTCCATCCGCTACAGCCTGCTGGTCCGGCAGTTTACCCTCGGCGCCGAAGCTTATACGTTTTGGAGCAACCTGCAACAGCAGATTGAGAACCAGGAATCGCTGTACAACAGTCAGCCTTTTCAGATCCGGGGCAATGTTTACAGCATCACTGACCCTGGCGAAACCGTTTTGGGCTTCTTCATGGTGGCGGGACAGGATGAGCGCAGGGTCTTTATAGATCACCCCAGTGAACTGGAACTGGATTTTTCCTATTGCAGCCCGGATTATATGTCCCTGGGCCTCATTGGGCTGATCCACCCGGCCAACTGGCCTATTTATGTTTATGAGGACGAAGCGGGAGACCGGGCTTTGGCCAATGATGAATGCTTTGACTGCCGGAAACTTGGCGGTACGACAGACCGCCCGGGCTTTTGGCAAGACTAAATCTGCTGCATTTTTATTACTCAATTGCATTACAGCCTATGAAACCGTCCATCACCATACTATTGTTTGTCTGTGTATTATTTATGGGGAAGCCTCCGTTGCCTGCTCAGGTGCCCTGTGGGGGAAGGTTGCTGCCGCAGGAGCAGATCGTGCTGTATCTCGACCGTAATGTATGTCTGGCAGGGGAGACCCTCTGGTTCAAAGCCTGGTGTTTTCTGGATGGTGAGCTGAAACGGTCCATGAGCCAGGTGCTGTACCTGGAAGTCTTTGATGAATCAGGGAAGGCGATTATCCAGCAAAAGCACCTGTTGAAGAACAACACTACCGCCGGCTCTATTTACATTCCCGAAGATGTACCCGGCAAATACTACTTTTTAAAAGCCTATACGCGGTATATGCGTAATTTTTCCTCCGATCGCTTCCACTACCAGCAGCTTGTTATCGCCAATCCTTACATTGAAAATGCACGGATTATTGCAGAGGACCCGGCAGTCATTGAGCAGGAAGCGCGCCTGTCTTACCCTGGAGAGGTGCGCTACGATACCGGGCAACAAATCCGGATCAGCTTAGCTCAGGAGCAAGTGTCCCCCCGCCAATCTGTGGGCTTTAGCATCAGCAGCCCGGAGCAACTGACCGCCTCCCTATCCGTAACTGTCCGCTTGAAAGGATTAGGCAATCAGCCTGCACCGCAGGTGATGCGCCGCAATGCGTGGCTACAGGCTTCCTGTGCGCAGGACCCCTACTGCCAATCCTATGCATTTCCAGTCCCGGGCAGTGATGCAGCCATTGAAGAATGGGCAGCAACGCCCCCAGTCCTTGATGGGGAGCAGTTGGAATGGCTCCCGGAAACCCGTGGACTGACTATCAGTGGCTTTATTCAGAATGGCCAGGAAGAACGGGCTTCCGGTATACCCCTAACGGCAGCTGTTTTGCAGCAGGAGCCTATGGTCCACATGGGGATGACCGATGAGTCGGGGGCATTTACGCTCAGTTTGCAGGCTATGCAGCAGCAAAAGGATGTGTTTGTGGGGACGCCTGAAGCGAATCATAAGATCTTTATTCGCAATGATTTTGATACCAATCTTCCGCCGATAACTGCGGTCCCCCTGCAGTTTGACTCCAGTCTTCATCAGTTATTGTCCGGGTTAAACCTGCACCAACAGTTAGCCCGGGCTTACTCCGGTCATGAAACCGCGACCGTATTTCGACCGGAGCTTTTAGATATGGCCTCCACCAATATTCTTGCCCCTGACCGCCGCATCGTTTTGGCGGATTATATTGAAGTGCCGACAATGGCGGAGGTGTTCAATGAAATTACCACTGGTGTGACACTGCGGAAAAGTGGTGGTGCAACCCGGCTTAGTGTTTTCAATCCGGAAGATCAGGAATGGGTGGACCATCCGTTGGTTTTGCTGGATAATGTCCCGGTGTACGATATCGAAGCACTGCTGGAAATAGATCCGGCCGTAGTGGAGGCCGTTGAAGTATTTCATTCCGACTACATCATTGGGGACTTTACCGTGGAAGCAATTGTGGCTATTAAGACCCAAACGGACGACTTTGCGGGCTATCAATGGAGCGAACAGGTAGCCTTTACGGCTTTTACGGCTTACGCTATTCCTCAACCATTTGAACAAGTCGTGGATTCAGGAAAAAGGCACTTGCCTGACTTTCGGTCTGTGTTGTACTGGAAGCCTGACCTGCAATTGAGTTCCGGGCAGCCGGAGGAGCGCATCACGGTCATCGCTCCTGACCACCCGGGCGTGTACGAAGTTGTGGTACAGGGATTTACCCCATCAGGGGCGCCCTGTTTGGGCTACGCTACTTTTGAGGTGTTGCAGGAGCGGTAGCCGGCTGCGCAGAAGGGGCTATAGGGAAGGCATCGTGCTGGTGAAAAAGCGTTAAGCAACACCAGCATCCAAGCCTACCTGGAAAACATCATGAAAATCATTGGCACCATAAAAAAGACCACCAGAATGTACATCAGTCCTACCATCCGATTGTTCTGAGACATATGACCTAATTTCTCTGCCAACTGCACGGGAATATTTCGGATGTACTCGATAGGAAAAAAAATGAGTACGCCTGCCAAATTGAAGATCACATGACAAATGGCAATAGCCAGCGCTATTTCATTCTGCGACAAGGCGGCAATCAGTGCGGTAATAGTCGTGCCTACATTGGCCCCAATAAGAAAGGGGAAGACTTTCTGAAGCGTAGCCCGGTTGGAAGCGACAAGCGGTACGGTCAAAGAGGCGGTAACTGAACTCGATTGTACCCCTGCTGTAATGGCAATACCCCAGAAAAGCGAGCGCAGGGGATGACCAAATACGTATTTGTCGACGATCTCTTGCGACTTTCCAATCAGAAAACTGCGCAGCACCACGGAAAACCCACGAAGGGAAATCAACAGCAGTAAAAGGGAAAGGCCCAATACCAGCCATACGTTACTATCGAGACTGTCAATAATCCAGGCCGTAGCCGGCTTGATCGTCGCACCTAAAATGCTGAACCCACCACCGGAGTTGTCGTAAAGGGGAACCAGCGCAGCAAGATAGGTGGCTGCCTGACTGAGATAGCCAGTCAGCAGCTCAAATGGTAATAAGAATATAACAACCAGAATATTGAAAAAATCGTGAACAGTAGCCGCACTGATGGCATGCCCGTACTCGTCTTTACTGTGAATATGCCCTAACGCCACAATCGTGCTGGTCACGCTGGTCCCAATATTGGCACCCATAATCATGGGGATGGCATTTTGAAAAGATAAGGTACCTGCCGCAACCAGGGTAACGATAATGGAAGTGGTCGTTGAGCTGCTTTGCATCAGCGCAGTGGCAAATAACCCGATGAATAAGGAAGTGATAGGGTTACTAGTTACTTTGAAAACATCAGTCACTAAATCCTTACTCATTAATTTAAATCCACTACCCAGCATGGATAATGATAATAAGAATACGGATAAAATAGTCAAAACCAGTATAATACGATATGTTTTGCTGAGGATTGGACTGTATTTCGATTCCATGGCATCAGGAAGATAAAGCAAGTGGAGAATAGGGTCAAACGCTTGCTGAAAATAGGGTTTTAAGTGTACTTTTGATAGTAAATCTATCAAAAATACAAATGATTCTTTGAAGCGTGTGAGCGGAGTTCCGCCCTATTGAAAATAATCCCCCGGCTTCTTCCCAAAGCGCTGATGGTACACCTTAGTCAGGTAGCTGCCCGAGCTGTAGCCAGCCGCCAATGCTACTTCATTTACGGTAGCGTAGACCTGCCGTTCTAGGAGTTGCCGGGCAAGCTGAAGCCGGGCTTCCTGAATGTAGTTATTGGGTGTCAGGCCGGTAAGTTTTTTGAGCCTGCGGGCGAATTGCCTTTCGCTAAGGAAGACTTGCTCAGCCAGCAGGAGGGTGTTGAGCTTAATCCCTTTTTCAAGCGCTGCTTTAGCCGCTGTTTCCACCTCCTTTAGCCAGTCCTGGCCGGCAGAAGTTGATTTGGTCTGGAATTCAAAATCCGGTTGGGCCAGTGGTGCAGTATCAGGCTCGGGGACAGCCTGCCTTTCCTTCTTTCCACTCGTTTACTTCGTAGGAAAATTTGTTATGTCGCTCGGTTAAGGGCAATTGCTGCGTTCAAACGCTCCACACAGATGATATGAAATGACCGTTCTATTGTCTGCCGTTTTTGCCCCATGCCTTTAGGTTGCTCCTGCATTGTAGATGCTATATCAGGTTGAGGGTAGTGAGTAAGGCGTTGGCGTTTCGTGAAAAGAGTGAACGCTGGCCTGAGGAGCACTATAGTTTTTTGTCAACGACTTGTAAACAGGGAATGTATTGAAAGTAGAAAGCCCCTGAATGCCTGGACATTCAGGGGCTTTTCTTGTAGACCCACTAGGACTTGGTATGTGTTGTTAATAGGCTGGTAAACAGTGTTTTGTAAGATATTTAAAAAAGTATGTGAAATAACTGTGAAGCTGCTGTCTCTAAAATCTTTTGGTTTAAACCTACAGTTAAGTTAATGGCTTTGTTAGCTGAAAATACTTCCTGTTTATGGGAAGGCTACAGAAAAAATCTTGATATAAACTACTTTAAACCTTAGGAAGTAAGTCCATCGGGTTATCAAATTCAGAATACTTCGCAATCTAACATTCTTCTTTTTTCGAAAGCTCTTGGCAATCAACGCATAGAGCCAATAGGTGCCACTTTTCTATTAAACACTCTTGGTGACTATTTAGGTGTGGCTTTCTGTAGCAGCGTAGCTGCGAAGGAACGACTCGCGGCGTTGAGTTCACTTGTGGTTGTTCGCTATTTTGCAAAATCACCTAGGTAGTTACGTTCTAGTTATGAAAGCTTTGATATAGGCTTGTTTTCTGATGAGGAAGCTAAGCTCTGCATCACACGAGCCACCTGTTGGAAGGGCTTTTGAAGTGATTTTAACCTGCAATGGGTACATTCTTATTTACAGCATTTCATGTTTCCAGTCATTACTTTGTGGTTGTGCGATAAGAGACTGACTAAAGTGCTTTTTTGTGCCCAGACCGGTATGCACAGTTTGTAACACAACTCATGGTATATACAGAGGCTCGCTGAAGCTAAATATTGCGATTACGCCTTTAACGGCGCTAAGCAATGATTGTCAGTGGTTTGTGGCTGATGTAGTGCTTTTGATATGGTTTTTTTTGGGGTTGTAGTGGATTTGTGTTGGTTAACAGTTAAGAAAAAAGAGCGGGCAAGTTGAATATTAGCTTTCGAATCAAGATTCCAAGATTTTTCTGAATGCTAAACCAAACAATCATCTAATCTTATGAAAAACCTATACTTCATTCTCTGTTTACTTTTCGCAGGAAGTGCTACCGTTCAAGCACAAATTGCACTCAGCGTGCAAGGCACTGTACAAAATTTTGACGGCACTGCAGTCGACAACGGGGAGTACGACATCACCTTCAAACTCTATGAAACGGATGCCGGCGGCACCGCCATTTGGGAGACAACCGAGACGGTTAATGTTGTCAGCGGCGTGTACAGTGTGCTCTTGGGCGAAAACACCCCTTTGGACATCCCCTTCAATACCACTTACCATCTGGGCATTACCTTGCCTGGTGGGCCAGAACTCATGCCCCGGGCACAGCTCACTTCTTCCCCCTACGCTTTATCCGTGGTTGGGCAGGACAACACTTTCCCCTCTACAGGTCCGGTGGGCGTCGGTACGACTACCCCGGGTGCCGGTCAGCAACTGCACGTGGTGGGCAATACCAAGTTGGAAGGCAATCTGGAAATCACAGGCACCGTAACGGGCATAGAAGTAGACTTTGAGAACATAACTACCAATATTAACACCTCCAAGAGTATCAGTGCCAATCAGAACATCAGTGCCGGTGGGAATATTAGTACCGATGGGAATATCAGTGCCGGTGGGAATATCACCGCTAATAATGGTAAACCAGTCCCAGTGGCAGAGGAAGGGCTTCGAATTATTAGGGGAACTGTTAGTGCTAACGGTACTATTATATCTGGTTCAGGCTTTAGTGTTTCTAAACCGGGCAGTGGTACGTATGGGATATCATTTCCGGCTTTCCCTGCTATGCCAACGGTTGTCGCGACTGCCAGGTCAGGGGGCAACTTATTTGCCAGCACGATTTCTCATCAAACAAGTTACTTTGTAGTAACGACTATTCTTGGTAATGTCGGTGCCCCTTTTGATGTTGCCTTCGACTTCATAGTTATCGGTCCACGCTAAGCCCGACCATCTGTAACTTCAATAATCTCAAAGAGTCTTACTCGCAGAAAATCTGTTCCTCCTTCTCTGCTTACTTTTTGCAAAGAAGGAGGAACAGATTTTCAATAATCAAAGAATCTTTACTCATGAAAAACATACTACAACAACTTCTCTGGGTGAGTTTGTTGTCTGTCATCGGTCTTACCAACGCATACGGGCAGAACAGCCCCAACTGCGAGACGGTCAGTGATGACAACTTCCTTATCGGGCGCGCCTTTTTTACCTACGGCAGCGCCAGCAATGCTTTCAGTACAACCAGCCGGGCTGATATAACTGTCGGGCAGCCCGTGGTGGACAATTACTTCGGGCAATTAAACAAAGGCTCCTATGGTTTTTGGTCCCGCTTTCTGCTCCCTCCCGCTGCGCCTGCCGTCATGGCCAGTGAGGGCGACCTCGAAGACCGGGTACAAATTGATTGGGCACCTGACCCATTGAGCCCTGCCCCATCCAGCTACAAAATCTACCGCAATGGCTCCCTGTTGGCTACGGTAGATGGAGAAACCTTCTCCTTTCTGGACTTCAACGTCCTCGCTGGAAAATTTTATACCTATGAGGTTAGTGGGGTCAATACGTTTGGAGAGGGGAAACGCGGTTCTTCCCTCGGCTTTCTCAATCCCAATGGCGTGGTAACGGGCAAGGTGGAAACCTTCAGCGGCAACGCGGTACCGGGAGCTATAGTCACCCTCACGCCTACCCTTGGTCATTCAATTGCCTTCAACGGGGCAGACGATATGGCTTTCGCCGAATACAACCCGGCTTTCCCCCGTGACGAATTCACGGTATCTGCATGGGTGAAGCTGGGGGACGGCAACGATAATGCAGGCATCATAGACTTCGGCAGCACCATTGGCAAAAACTGGTGGCTGCACACCCTTCCTGCCTCTTCCGGTAAAGGTATCCGCTTCGGCATCGGCCGGGATGCCGGTGATGTCACTGAGCTGGACTACGCCTTCCTGAGCGAAACCGGGGACGAATGGCACTACGTGGCAGCAAGCTACAATGGCGCATCTCTGCTGCTTTATGTGGATGGAGAACTGATCGAGACCGCCGTAGGCACTATACAGGCGGATAGCATCCCGCTGTTCCTGGGCAAAAAAGCCGATGATACTGGTTTTTTTAACGGGCGTATTGACGAGGTGCGCTTCTTCGACCGGCAACTGGCTCAAACGGAGATCCAAATGTTCATGAACCGCACAGTGCAAGGCAATGCGCCAGGGTTAACCGGCTACTGGAAATTTGATGAGGGCGTTGGGGCCAAAGCATTTGATCAGAGCGCACTGAAGGCCCGCTTTTACTTTTGCGGTGCCGAATGGTCGGATGACCGCCCGGAAGTGGTCAATTCCGGGATCACAGATGAGAGCGGTTTTTACGAAATTGCCGGGATCAACTACGGCAGCGGGCAAACGTTTACGGCCCGTCCTTCCAAAAGCTTCTATCTGAATCAGTCCCTCGAATTCAATGGCGTCAATGGCAGTTATGCTGACCTGACAGATTTTGATATCAAAGACACCTCTGCCATTACCACAACGGTTAAGGCTTTTGACTTCAGCGGCAATCAGGCGGTACTCAGCAAAGCAGATGCAGGCGGCAACAACCTGTTTGCCCTCTGTCTCAATGCAGGGCAGCTTGAGCTTGTGCTCAACGAAACTTCCCACACTTTCGGCCCGCTGGAAATGGGCTTCCATCACATCGCCGTCAACCTCATACAAGACGGCAGCACCCTGTCCACAGAAGTCTACAAAAACGGCAACCTAATGGGTACCCACAGTTTCAGCGGCGTGGCCACCGATTGGGCAGGGCTGCCCTGGAAGATCGGCGCCAAAGCCGATGGGGCCAGTAGCCACCGGAGTTTTTTTACCGGCCTGATCGACGAAGTAGTTTTCTTCGACTCCACCCTTACGCTTCCGCAAATACAAGAGTATGCCAATATCGGCACAGATGTGAATAACCTCTTCCTGAAGTCCAATTTTAGCCTTAACGAAGGCGAAGGTTTACAGCTGGAAGACACCGGGCCCGCATTCACAGGGGAAGGCACCATTTTTGGTGCTACCTGGTCTACCGTTTCTTCCATTATGGAGACTATTGCGCATGAATTCACCCCTGCCAGCCGTCTCGTCACCCTCGACCCCAGCAATACAAGCGTGGACGAGATTGACTTCGTGGACCAAAGTACTATTCCTGTTAGTGGCTTTGTCCGTTATGAGGGTACCACCTGTTTTCCTGAAGGCATTGAGATCCTCGTTAACGGACAGTCGAATGTACCCAAAATTCTGACCGATGAAAATGGCAAATTCGTGGCAGACTTCGAGCCCGGTGCGGATGTGGTGCTTACTCCGGTATTTGAAGACCACACCTTTTTCCCAGCCTTCTGGGAACTGGAAAACCTGAATGTGCCGGTATCTGGTATACTTTTCCAGGATCAGACCAAGCGAACGGTCACAGGGCAATTAGCAGGAGGCAAATGCCGCCGGTCTATCATTCCCGATGGCAGCATCGTCCGCGTTAAACTGTCTTCCCTCGATGGCTGCTACGAAGAGACCCAGCGCCTGGAAAACCCGAATGGAAAATTCACCTTCTCCAATGTCCCCCCGGACTCCCTCACCATAGCTGTGATTGAGCATTCCAATCCGGTTATCTATGATTACTTTCAGAATCAAGGCGGGCGCACACTTGATTTGCGTATGAAAAGCGATACCGTTGATTTCATCTATCTGGCGCCCCCTCAGGTAACAATGACACAACTGGATACCAACTCCTGCGGCGACCCCATGCTCAATCAGCTGCAGCTTGCCAAAACCACCATACGGGTGTTTGAGGCTTACGATGGGGGCGTATGCTACCTCGACACCGCTCTGATTACCATCAACAACGGAATTGCCAACCTTACCCAGTTCGACACTCTCATGACGGAAGGGAGCCTTGTGCACCGGTTCCGGGCTGATGCGCCTAATATTGTGCCGCCCTTTCTCAAAACCCTTCAGGTAACTGCCGAGGCAAACGACGAACAGGATACCAAAGCCCAGAGTGCTGTTGTACTGGGCCGGCGGCCACGGGAAACAACATTCACTTCCACCGCGCCTGAACTACCGACCATCATTTTAAGAGACCCGCCGGGCGATGGCAGCTATTCTTTTCTGGAAACCGGAGAGACCACCTGCCAAAACTGGAGTTTTGAAGCAGCCAGTACCATGAATACGGAGGCAGGCGTGACTGTATCCCTGGGCCCTGATATCGAGACATCGGTGGGGACTCCGTTTTTCGCCACCTCCCTGCAGGTAGATGTCACTGCAGATCTGGGGTATCAGCTGGAGGCGAGTACCACCTCCTACACTTCCAACGAAATGGAAACCTGCCTGACGATAACGAAGAATATTGGCACAGATGACAATGAATTTATTGTAGGCAGCGATATGGGCGGAGACGTATATGTCGGTGGCGCTATGAACTTTATCTATGGTATCACCGATGAACTTATTTATGACACTACATCCTGTAGCTACCTTCTGGATAAAGGGCTTTATATATTTCCCGATGGGTTTGCCACAACATTTATTTACTCTGAGCGGCAAATTACAGACCTCGTCATCCCCAGCCTACTAAATATTGGCGATACAGTGAGCGCTGAACGATGGCAGGGGATCATCGACCTGAATACTCAACTCAAGGAGGAAGCCATATTCGACCGTAATATCACTTTTGATGCCGGAGTAGTTTACGAAGAATCACAAACATCCGAAGTGACCAAAACCATTACCCATTCCTGGACGCAGGATTTCAGCAACGGATTCTCAACAGAGTTTGGTGTCAATGTTAATGGTATTGGTGTGGTAGCAGGGCTGGCGATGTCCTGGTCTACAGAAGCCACTTCCACCACTTCTAGCACTACCTCTACCGAGCGGACCACAGGTTTTGTACTCACTGATGATGATGGGCTGGACAACTTTACCGTCAACATCAAAACAGACCCAGCTTACGGCACCTCTGTATTTGAAGTAGTCAGCGGCCAGTCAGCCTGCCCCTGGGAGCCCAATACGCAGCCCCGCGAAGAGGTGCAACTTACCAGTAATAGCTTTGTAGCAACAAATGTTACAGCTAACGAAGCTGCTATTTTTGAACTCACGCTTGGCAACACTGCTCCTTCAGGGGATGCTGGGTTTTACATCTTGGAGCTCGTTCCGGAAAGCAATCCCGACGGGGCTATCGTAAAAGCCAATGGCGTCGAAATCAATGCCAGCGAACTGATCTACCAAATCCCCCCCGATGGTTCGCTAACGGTTACCATTTCTGTAGAGCGCGGCCCGGTGGAGTATACCTACGAGAATCTGCGTATTGCACTCCGGTCCGGATGTGAATTCGAGCGCGCTATCTGGCTGGGGATTCCACGCGAAGGCGTAGACGAACGTTTTTATAAAGAAGTGGAACTCGATGTTTACTTCCTGGAGCCTTGCAGTGAAGTGGACTTGGGCTTCCCGTTGCAAGATTGGGTGCTCACACCGGAAAGTGGGAACATCCTCAACATCACTGCTAATGGATATGATACCAGCGATCCCGACCTGGAACTCATCCGCGTGCAGTACCGCCGCTCTCAGGGCGATGGATCGTGGATCAACATCGCCGAGCTGGAGAAAGAAGAGCTGGGAGATGTATTCACTATCGTCCCCTGGAATACGCAAGGGCTACAGGACGGGCTTTATGAAGCCCGGGCAGTCACTCAGTGCTTCGGGGCACAAAACCCAGGTATTTCAAAGGTGGTAAAAGGCAAAATAGAACGTACCCCTCCCCGCCTCTTCGGCTTGCCTCAGCCTGCCGACGGCGTCCTTTCGCCGGGAGACGAGATCAGTATCACCTTCAATGAGCCTATTCGCTGCGACCTGCTCATACAGGCAGATGTTTTCAACAACAATAACATCGGCTTGTACAATACCGCAACCGGCGAGCTTATCGATGCGGTGATCAGCTGTAGCGAAGATAAAATCATTGTGGTCCCTAATGTGCCCAACCAATTTATTGAAAACCAGATTCTGCGCGTAGTTGTGGAAGATGTGGAAGACCAGGTTGGCAATATGCTGGAAGAACCCGTCAGCTGGGAGTTTTTTGTCAACCGCTCCACTTTGTACTGGGAGGTCAACCAAATTAGGGAGGTCATCCCGGAAGGCGATGTACTGGAGATCACCCGCAACATCCGCAATCAGGGGGGAGCCGCCGCTAATTTTACACTTACTGACCTGCCTGCATGGGTGGAAGCCAGCCCTCTTTCCGGCACAGTAGCTCCGGGCTCCTTCGAGACGGTCACTTTTACTTTTCCCTCAGACCTAGTCCCCGGCAGCTACGAGCACATTCTGCCTATGATGACCGCCGAAGGGGATGAACCCCTGGATATCAATGTTCAGGTTGTATGCCCGCAGCCTGCATGGGAAGTCAACCCTATGGAATGGGCTTATTCCATGACGATGACACTTCAACTCGATATTGAAGGGGAAATCTCGACTGATAAACTCGACCTGATAGGCGCTTTTGTCGGCGGCGAGCTGCGCGGCGTGGCAGCCGTGGAGTACGTGCCGGAAGTAGAAGAATATCTTGCTTTTCTGACAGTTTACAGCAACAACCTGGTCGGGGAGACGGTGACTTTCCAGATTTGGGACGCTATGGAATGTCTGCTCTACGGCAGCACAAACGAAAGCTTCGATTTTGTAGCCGACGACCTCATCGGTTCGCCCATCGTGCCGCAGGCCATCCACACGAACAACCTGCTGCTGCGCAAGATCCCGATCTTCCCGGGCTGGAACTGGATCTCCTACAACCTGGAGCTGCCAGACCCGAGCATCAATGCGGCCCTTTCGAGCCTGACGCGCCCGGAGGATGCCACCATCAAGGGGCAGACAAGCTTCAGCCAGTACTTCAACGGCGGCAGTGTCTGGGCCGGATCGCTTACGGCCCTGTCCCACCTGACGATGTACCAGTACAACGGCACCGCTTTCGACAGTTTGGAGATCCTGGGCAACCCGATAGACCCGGCTACGCCCATGAGCTTGTCCGCCGGCTGGAACTGGATCGGCTACCTGCCGCAGGCGGGCATGCCGGTCAATCAGGCCCTGGCATCGCTCAGCCCGCTCAATGGCGATATCATCAAGAGCCAGGCTGGCTTTGCCCAGTACGTTGCCGGCATAGGCTGGGTGGGCAACCTGGACTTCCTGAGCTCGCCGAACGGCTACCTGATCAACCTGAGCGAGGCGGGCACGCTCACCTACCCGGAGAGCTTCAACGGGCCTAATGAGGAAGCCTTCCGGGGCAATGACGGCATCGAAGCCCGCAGCGCTTCGCAGTGGGAAGTGGACCCGCACGGTTACGAGCACAGCATGAACCTGATCGCAGTGGTTACGGATGCCGAAACGGGCAACCTGCTGCACGAAGGGGACGAGGTCGGCGCCTTCATCAACGGTGAGGTGCGCGGCAGCGCGCAGCCGATCTACGTAGAGGCGGTGGATGCTTACCTGCTCTTTATGACCGTCTACGGCAACGCCGAGGGCGGGACGGTCACCTTCAAGTACTACGATGGTACAGACGGTGAAATCAAGGCCGTGGAAGAGTCCTTTGTCTTCATTGCGAACGACATCCTGGGCACGGTCAACCTGCCGGAGCCGCTGACGCTGCAGAGGGTGACGGATGCTGCTGCCCTTACCGGCACGGCGCCCCGCTTCGAGCTCTTCCCCAACCCGGCCACAGAGCGGGTGTACCTAAGCTTCGATGCACCTGCTGCTGCTGAGATTATCGTGGTCGTCAGCGATGCAACGGGCCGGGAAGTGGCACGTATCGAGACAGAAGCTGCTGCCGGAGGCAACTTGTTGGAATGGCGGCCTAATAACCTGGCTGCCGGGCTGTACTTCGTTACCCTGCACGGCAACGGCCCGGTACAGTCTGCGAAATTGAATCTACAGCCTTAACAAGCCTGCTGAGGGTGCCGGAGGCCGGCACCCTCAACGGCTCAAAATATAATCCATGCGATATTTATTGATCACGCTGCTGATGGCGGCGGCCTTTAGGGCATCCGCAGGCCCGCCCGACTGGGCGGCGCCGGAGCCCGGGGGCTACGACTACTCGGCAAGCATCAATGCTGCCCTGGTCATCGATGGAGCGCTGACGGCCAATGCCAACGACCTCATCGCTTTTTTCGCCGGCGGGGAGCTGCGGGGCGTGAGCACGCCGGTAAGCATAGGAAATCAGGTC
>ENA-UENT01000020-UENT01000020.1-marine-metagenome-genome-assembly--contig:-NODE-20-length-130406-cov-130.722343_pt1 | contig 130406 bp, 88 predicted proteins | sample MGYA00237879_ERZ529330 | MGnify/ENA primary metagenome ERZ529330 (study PRJEB26372, sample SAMN05368345) | marine metagenome | biome: cultured habitat; feature: ocean water; material: water; isolation... | reverse complement strand
ACCAACACCAGCACCAACACCAGCACCAACACCAGCACCAGCACCAACACCAGCACCAACACCGGAAGCAATATCAACAGAAGTCATCCAAGTTAGAAACGATAGTGGCAGACTCGTTGGCGTTATTATTAACGGTGAGTTTCAGGAATTACCAGCACCAACACCAGCACCAACACTAGCACCAATACCGGAACCACCAAAAACAGAAGTTATCCAAGTTAGAGATGACAGTGGCAGACTTGTTGGCGTTATTATTAACGGTAATTTTGAGCCATTGCCAACACCATCGCCATCAGAACCAACACCAACTACTTCACCAGTACCACCGCCACCACCAATAGCTGTAGATGATGAAGCGACAACTAATCAAAACCAAGCTGTTAGTTTTAATGTTCTCAATAACGATATCGATCCGAGAGGAAATCCTCTATCCATTATTAACTTTAGCTTGCCTACAAATGGGTCATTAGTGGAAAATAATACAGGTACTTTCACTTATACTCCCAGACAACTCTTTATCGGAACTGATAGCTTTAGTTATGAGACAAGTAATGGAACAACTAGTTCCCTAGCGACGGTTAACATTAAGGTATTTAATGAAGGAGCACCCATCAGAGTCGAAGGGGCATTTCGAGGAACTCCTGATAATGAATTCTTAATTGGTAGTAGCCAAGGAGATGTAATATTTGGAGCTGGGGGTGACGATAGTATTTTTGGTGAAGCTAGCAACGATGAAATTAGAGGTGATGCCGATAACGATTTTATTAACGGAGGTCGGGGGAATGATACAGTAATAGGAAACCCAGGAAATGATAATGTTCGTGGAGGAAAAGATGATGATCTTGTGTTAGGAGAAGATGGTAATGATTTATTGTTTGGCGATCGCGAGAATGATATTGTAAATGGAGGGGATGGTAGAGATACTATATTTGGGGGTAAAGATGACGATAATGTTTCTGGTGATGCAGGAGATGATTTCGTATATGGAGACAAAGGGGATGATGCGGTTACTGGTGGAAATGGTAACGATAGTGTTTTTGGTGGGGAGGGTAATGATAATGTTAATGGTGACGCGGGGGAAGATGTTCTTAGTGGTGGTCTAGGGGTTGATCGCTTGTTTGGAGGTGATGGGAATGATACTCTCTTTGGGGAAGAAGACAATGACCAAGCATTTGGTGGTTCAGGCAACGATTCAATATTTGGAGGTTCAGGAGCAGACCTGCTGAGTGGCAACGAAGATAACGATACTATAAATGGTGGAGATGGTAACGACCAAGTTCAAGGAGATTCTGGCAACGACTCTTTAGGGGGAGGTTTAGGCACAGATACTCTGATAGGTGGTGAGGGTAATGATACATTTTTTATTAGTCCTGAAAATGGTGCTTTGGAAGTTTTTGACGCAGATGTTATTGCCGACTTTAACAATAATATAGACCTAATTAGTCTAGGAGGTGGTCTTGGTTTTAACGATTTAGTTATTTATGAAAGTCCTACGTTAGAAGGCCGTAATACAATAATTCAGAATCGTTCTGATGGTCCTTTCTTAGCTATTTTAGTAGGAGTTGATAGTAATAGTATTAATTCTGGTAATTTTATTGGTGCTAGTGGGTTTCCTATTCCTACTCCAACACCGACAGAGGCACCAACACCGACAGAAGCACCAACACCGACAGCTCCACCTATTCCCAACCTTTCACCTAATGCGCAAGATGATGAGCTAGAAGCTAGTCAAGATATATCTGTAGAGATCAATGTCTTAACAAACGACTCTGACCCTGAAGAAAAACCACTGACAGTAACTGATTTTGGTACGGTTTCCAATGGAGAGTTAGTGAAGAAAAGCAATGGAATATTTGAGTACACTCCAGATACTGACTTTGTTGGTTCTGATAGTTTCAGCTATACTATTAGTGATGGCGATGGGGGAAGTGATAGTGCTAATGTAACAATTACAGTGAACCAAAAACCAGAGCTAGTTAAAAATACTGGTATAGTGATAGAAAAAGATTCAGGTATAAATTTCATTACTTCCAATAATTTGCAAGTTTCTTATGCTGATGATATTCCTGATGATTTAACCTTAACTTATACAATAGAAGATGCTCCAGATTTAGGTATTCTCAGAAAAGGATCATCCCGGTTACGAAAAGAAGATACTTTCACTCAACAAGATATTGATAGTAACTTACTACAATTTACTCCCGATGATACAGCAGGCAATGACTTTTTCAGCTATACCGTTTCTGATACTTATGGTGGTAAAGTTCCTTTAACTTCGTTCAGTATCGGTATAGCTGATGATACTAGAACATTAACTAATAAAGCTAATAACTTCACTGGTACTGCCCTAAGTAATAACATTTTCGGATTAGCAGGAGATGATATTATTGATGGTGGGGATAACAGTGACTATATTAGTGGTGATGAAGGAAATGATTCTATTTTTGGTAACTCTGGTGATGACTGTCTATCTGGTGGAACTCAACAAGATACTATGATAGGGGGAGATGGTAACGACAGTGTCTTTGGTGGTAGCGGTAATGATAGTATTTTGGGAAGTCAAGGAAATGACAGTATCTTTGGGGAGGCAGATAACGATAGTTTAGTAGGAGGAGATGGTGACGATAGTATTATTGGAGGAGCAGGTGACGATTCTATTCTGGGAGTAGATGGACAAGATAGTATAGCTGGGAATACAGGTAATGATACTATTCGCAGTGGAGTTGATAACGACTCTGTAACTGGAGGAGAAGGTAGTGATTTAATAGATGGTGGTCCTAATAACGATACTATTATTAGTGGCGGTGGAGCAGATACCGTTTTAGGGGGTTCAGAAAACGACTCAATATTTGGAGAAGATGGTGATGACTCAATGGTAGGTGATGATGGTAATGACACTATAGATGGTGGTTCTGGTCAAGACATTATTTTGGGTGACATAGGAGATGATTCTATCCAAGGTGGTGATGACAATGATCGGATTAATGGTGGTCTTGGCAATGATACTATAACTGGAAATTCTGGTTCTGACAGGTTAATAGGTGGTGGTGGGAATGATTTATTTTTTTATGAGGTGGCTGATCAAGGTATTGATATCATCCTTGATTTTGACAGTAAAGGTGATGATAAATTCCTGTTTACATCTGTTAACTTTGGTGGTTTGAACAATGATGATTTTTCTAATAATGATTTTTCTAGTGTAATTCTCCAGGACGAAAATATTGGTTCTGAAGGTCTGAGTATTGCTGATGCTAAATTGGTTATTTTTGAAGGAAAGTTTGATGATGCACAAGCAGTTAATGCTGCCTTAAATGTACAAAATGGATCTGCCGATCGCCCTGCTTTCTTTCTTTACCTTAATAGTCAAAGTAACAAATATATTCTTGGTTATGACGCCAGTTTGGCTAATGATACCTTGCCTACTTTTGAGTTAGGTATCCTTGAATCTATTGAACCAGAAAAAGATAAAATTTCAACTATTATTGAGGCAGATGATTTTGACTTTATATAAATGGAGAATAAGCAGAGATGTTTCATGCTAAGGACTTAAAACTTAGAGCTTTACCGAAAAAGTAATCACGCTCTTGGCCAACGAGTCATTAAAAACATTCTACTTCCTTCCCTTTCTCAAAAAGGCGAAAAAAGGAGTTGCTAAATTAAAGGATGTTATACTATTTCACGCAAGTGGGATGAGCATCCTATCCGCCAGAAAATATAAGGAACTGGTAATATCATGTCGGGGTAATAAGTGATCAAAAACATTCTGCCATAAGTGCTTTTTGTTCTCTTCTGCCCAACTCATCCAGAGTATAAGTATTCAAGGGTACATGATATAAGATGCTCATTCCACAAAACTATTACAATAATCCCACATTGATGTAAGAGATTTCCCAAAAATAATTATGAGGAAAAATTAAGATGGCACAAACAGTTAAACAACAAGTCGAACTAGCACCAACAATTTTTATTGAAAGTTTGGGAGAGGGAACTCCTCTGAGCGACTCCATAATTGGAAGTTCAAGAAGTGATCTAATTAGAGCATTGTCAGGAGATGATACAGTTTTTGCTCTAGATGAAAATGACTCCCTCCTTGGGGGTGAAGGTCAAGACTACATGAACGGCAATGCCGGAAATGATTTTCTCGACGGAGGTCTGGGAAATGATTGTTTACGGGGGGGGAAAGGTTTAGATATTTTCCTAGGAAATAGTGGTAGTGATATATTATTTGGCGATCGCGAAAATGATACCATATTGGGAAATGAAGGTGACGATAGTATTTTTGGAGGTAAAGATAATGATAGTATTATAGGTGGTGGAGAGGATGACTTATTATTTGGCGATCGAGGCAATGACGTAGTTAATGGGGATATTGGCAATGATACAATAGTTGGCGGTGTAGGTGACGATCGCTTATTAGGAAATGATGGTGGAGATACTTTATTTGGAGAAACAGGTAGAGATATTCTAGAAGGGAACGCAGGAGATGATGTACTTTTTGGTGGCAAAGATGCAGACTCTCTAGAAGGAGGAGTTGGTGCAGACTTTCTCTCAGGAGACATTGGTAAAGATACACTTACAGGTGGTATTGGACAAGATACTTTTAATCTTGAACCCAACTCAGAAAGTCCAGGAGTTAGTGGTGCAGACTTTATAAGTGACTTCAGCAATGAAGATTTAATTAATCTTAGTAACGGTTTGACATTTGAAGATCTAAGTATTTTTCCATCCGAAGAAAACCCCGATAATACAATTATTAGTGTAGGTGGTACTAATGGTGACTTCCTAGCAGTATTAGCAGGAGTTGAAAGTAGCACTATTGACTCTAGTAGTTTTGTAACAGTCTCACTACCCAGAGCAACACCTCCTAGAGTTACACCAACACCCACACCAATTGTAACACCAGCACCCACGCCAATCGTAACACCAGCACCCACACCAAATATTGTAGAACCCATAAACAACCCCGGTAACACAATTGTTAGTGTAGGTGGTACTAACAGTGACTTATTAACAGTAACAGTATCAATACCCCTAGGAATAAGTGCTGGGGTCACACCAGCACCTGCGCCAGCACCAATACCTGCGCCAGCACCAGCACCAACACCAACACCAGCACCAACACCAACACCAACACCAACACCTTCTAATTTGCCACCCAAAGCAGAGGATGATAACTTCATAACTAATAAAGATGAACCATTAACTATTACTGCTGAAAAACTCCTAGAAAACGACTCTGATCCAGAAGGAGATCCTTTCAGTATTTCAGCTATAGATAGACCACAAAACGGATCGTTACTAAAAGAAAATAGTATAACTTATGTATACACTCCTAATCCTGCATTTAAGGGAAATGATAGTTTCAGCTATAGTATTAGTGACGGGAATAATAATTCTGATACTGCCCAAGTTAATATCAAAGTCAACGATCCACCACAGTTAGCAAACAACCGAGGTATTATTCTTCTCAAAAATGGAGCCAGACAAAATATATTAAATACTAATCTTTTAGTTACAGATACCGACAACACAATAGAAGAAATTACCTACAACCTTATTAGAACACCAATACAAGGTAATCTTAGATTGGTTAATAAACGTCTTAATCAGAATGATACTTTCTCTCAGGCTGATATTAATAACAATTTAATTCTGTATACTCCTGGTAATACAGCAGGTAATTTTCCTTTTTTCTTTTCTGTCTCTGATGGTGATGGCGGAAGTATTGCCAGTACATCTTTTAGCATTAGAGTGGTTGATAATATTATTGAAAGAGGAAATGGTAATAATAACATTAATGGTACTCAAGAAAGTGATTACTTAATAGGAAATTCTGGCAACGATACTCTCAGTGGTGGTAATGGAGATGATATTTTAGATGGCGGAGCTGGAGAAGATATCTTATTAGGCGAAGCTGGTAACGACTCTTTATTTGGAGGAGAAGAAACTGACACATTATTTGGAGGAATAGGGGACGATACTCTTGATGGTGGTGCTGATAATGACTCTTTGTTAGGACAAGGTGGCAACGATCTATTATTAGGAGCAGAACAACAAGATACTCTTGAAGGTGGGCTAGGTGATGATACCCTTGACGGCGGTACAGATAATGATTCCCTATCTGGAGGAGATGACAACGACTCCCTATTGGGTAATCTAGGAAATGATACTCTTAGAGGTGATTCCGGTAACGATACTATTAATGGGGGTGCTGATAGTGACAGTATTCTAGGTGGCATAGGTGATGACTCTTTGTTTGGTGGCTCAGGATCTGACACTCTTGACGGTAATGAAGGAAACGATTTCTTAAGTGGAACAGAAGGTAACGATTCTATTAATGGAAGTTTAGGAGATGATATATTAAATGGTGGATTTGGTTCTGACAGACTAACTGGTAATCAAGGAGCTGATTCTTTCTTCTTTGAAGTACCTAACGAAGGAGTTGATGTGATTACTGATTTTAATGGGGATAATGTAGATGCATTTTTGTTTAGATCGAAGAACTTTGGTAATTTAACTAATCCTCCTGGTACTGCTACAGAATTTTTCAGTGTAATAGTTTCTCTGGATAATTTAGGTTCACAAGGTCAAAATATTAGCGAACAAGAATTGATTATTTTTGAGAATAAATTTGAAAATGTACAGCAAGTTAATTCTATTTTGAAAAATCAAAATGGTTCTGGTACAAATCCAGCTTTCTTTATTTATGTCAATAATAGTTTAAATAGCAAAGTTATTCTAGGATATGACCCTAATCTTCAGGACGACAATAGTCCTGCTTTTGATTTAGCAGTTATCAATAATATTCCTGTTTTTTCTGATGCTATTAATACTATTATTGATTCTTCAGACTTTAAGTTTATTTGATAGGAAAATGCAAAGGGTAGAGAGCATAATTTATATTAAGATTCGATAGTCTTGGTGTAATTAGATGTTGTAGTGGTGAATAACTATTCTATAAGGAAGTTGCATATAAACTTTCTACCTACTTCCTTATTGAAGAAAATGTAGTCAACACATTTATGACCCTATATAACTCATAATTTGCCACTTTATCCAAATTCTTTTAAACCTTATGGCTGAACTTTTCAATAAACTTCCTATATAAATAGGATTTAGTATAACTTATCCGGTAGTGCAATAAATACAATGCACCACGGTTATAAATATCAGCTTATAAATTGAGGTTTAAAGCATTTATAGCTGCCTTAATTAAATGAAAAAAGTGAGGTTTAGAAACATCGACTTGTTGCGCATTATTGCGGCTTTTTCCTAACAAACCTATTCTTTTCCCTTTTTGAATAGCTAAGACGTCACCACGGGAATTTTGGATTCTTAATTCCTGTAAATTTCCAACTTTATAAAGACTACAAGTATAAGAGCAATTGCGATAATAAAACTTTTTAATTGGGGGTAAATGTGACGATTTTTGATTAGCATAAACTTTCTGAGGTAAACGCACACCAACTAACTCTAATTCAATAGAAGTTTGACCATTAAAAGTATTTTCACGCAATTTGTAAGCAATATCAACTAAGCTTGGTAAACGAAAATAATCTCCCCAACGCCAAGCGATCGCCTTGATTATTTCTGACTTAATTAAAGTTAATTTAATATGCCCTGCACCAACAATTTTCTGTTCTGCAACTCGGACATTAGAAGTCCAAAAAATCGGAGATCTATTTTCAATTCCGCAGGGATGAAGTAAATCTATTTGATGATAAAGGTCAAAATTGAGCTCCTTAAATTCGGCTTCAGCATCAATAGTAATTAAAGGTTTTAAGTGATGAATTTTTAAACATTGATGAGCAAACTCACTCAAACGGGAGCGAAACTCATCTAAATTTTTTCCAGGCAAAGAAAAACCCCCCGCTGCTTTATGACCACCATATTTTCCTAATAGGTCATCACAAAATTGTAACCCTTCAAAAACATGAAACTCAGGAATACCGCGAGCAGAACCCCGAATTGTATAAGTTGTTTCAGATGAAGCAAACATAACCCCTGGAGAACTTGCCAAATTTGCATCTGGCCCTTGCTCCTCCTCATAACTGCCAATAAAAACAGGCACCCCATAACGTTCCACCAACCGGGAAGCCACAATACCAATAACCCCATGATGCCATCCTGGTTGTACAACGACCAACACCCTTTCCTTCTCAAAATTTATCTGACTCTCCTCACACCAAGTGATCGCCTGTTGTTCAATTTCTGCACATAACTCCTGCCGTGTTTGATTAATTTCTTGACACTGTTTCGCCCTTGTTGCCGCCACTTCTTTATCATCCGTCGTTAAAAGTTCAATAACAATTTGTGGATCAGCAATGCGTCCCACTGCATTAATACGGGGACCAAGACGAAAGCCAATATCATCTGGTTTCAGAGATTTTTGATTCTTAGTTTCTTTCAAATTTCCCTGCGCTTGTGCTTTAACATCAGATACTTGAATTAATGCTCGTACCCCCGCTAACTGGGAATGGGGTAAAAGTTGCAACCCTTGTTTCACCCAGCGACGGTTAACTCCAGTTAAAGGTGCCAAGTCAGCAATAGTACCTAAAGTGAATAATTCTAAAAGTGGGTCAGTTAAACCTGAAAGTTTGTCGAGACGTTTTGCCAGAGATAGTGCCAAAATATAAGCAACTCCCACACCTGCCACACCTTGATAAGGAGAAGTTTCGGAAATGAGTTTGGGGTTAAGAATAGCGTTAGCAGGTGGTAGCTCAGGTGGAATGTCATGGTGGTCAGTAATAATAACATTTAAACCAAGTTCCCGAGCTCTAGCGATAGGTTTATATGCAGAGATACCATTGTCTACAGTCAGGATGAGACTGACTCCTTCTTGATGAAATTCTTCAATAATGCGTTCATTGATACCATAACCTTCCTGCATTCTACTGGGAATAGCGTAGTCAACTTTTGCTCCCAAATGTTTAAAACTCCGCAATAATAAAGCAGTGCTAGTCATGCCATCTGCATCATAGTCACCACAAATAGCAATTTTTTTCTTTTGGGAAATTGTGGTTTGTAATAAGTTAAGAGCGATCTCTAAGTCGGGAAATTCTTGTATTGGAGAAGGTAGTTTTATTGACCCAGGGTCTAAAAATACTTGTGCTTCTTCGATAGTAGAAATATCGCGGTTAATAAGACTCTGAGCTATTAAGGGTGATATTTCTAGAGTTTTAGCTAAATTGTTAGTAATTTCTGGTTTTTCTGGATGTATCAACCACCTTTGGTTAGGTAATTTTTGTTGTTGTATTTGGGAATGAGGTTGGTTTTGCATTATTAATTAATTATTTAAATTATTAATGATTGAGTATAGCGCTACGTGAGCACTAGGGGCAAGTCAAAAGTTAACTCCTCTTATACCATTTCTCAAATACTTTTCAACTTAACATTTTGATCCTAACCCCGAACCTTGAGGAGTAGGGATAGGGACGTTGAATACAAAATCCGTAAAATATTTATAAAAGTCTTGATAAAATCAACATTAATTTAGGGTTCATTATGCAAAAAAGTTATTCCCTTTGTGTTTATCATTTAACAACTAAAGTTTGATCAAAAGTTAGTATTAATGTATAGGAATTGCTACTACCTTCTCAGAAAAAAAAATCAAAAGTAAAAAAAAATTATAACATCAGATATCTTTGAATAACCACGGTGGGAAAATTTTAGGGAATTGGGAATTAAGAATTGGGAATTGGGAGCAATTAATTTCATAAAAGCATTTTTATTCTGACTAATTAATAAGAATTTGTCTTATACTAAGAGTGAAAAAAAAATAATAGACAATCTTTAGTTAATCTTGATTATAGTAGCTGAAAAATATCATCTCTAATTAATTTAATAAAGTTATCTCTATTAATATCCCTTGATTTTAAGATGTACTTACAACTTTACTATTTCAACTTTAGTTTTTCTTGCTTCTATAACTTATAATAAACATTCATCACAGTTGGTAATTATTTATGCCAAATAAATTCATTACATAAACTTGCTTGTGCTGAACAACCTATACTTATAAAAATCACAGGGAATAAATAATACTATTATAGTAGTTATCCGTCTCCTAAATTCCTAGTGCTACATACAGAATTTTAGGGGGATAGTTTTTATCCGGGAGACAAAATATTGAACAAATAAAAAAGAGAGAATTTTTTTGAAGTTTTAATAGGGATATATTGTCGTGTATTAAAATACAGATTTATCTTTACAATTCTAGTTATTATCTACTTTTTTTGAGTAGAATTCAATTCTATCAAAAATATTATAATTTAATTTGCTTAAAGCCATTAATTTTTAGCTGATAAAAAAACGAGGTATAGAAGTAATAAAGGTGAATTTATTGGGAAAGTTTAGTAATAGACTGCAAACAAAAAAACACATATTTTACAAATTTATATACAGGATTTTAATTTGCACATTTTATCTTATCAAGTACCATGAAAAAAATATTTACTTATTTTAATTATCTTTGCTTTTGAGAATGTAAAAAATGCAGCTTATATAAATGTATAATTAATTTTGCGCCACTACTTAATCGTATTTATATACCATTTATCCAACCCTTGAGGCACAACTTTTTTATATTTCTTATTCCCTACTCCCTTAAGAATTAACTTTTACTCATTGATGAGAACTTATACAAAATAGGCAATTCAATTACAAATTCTGTACCTTCGTTTACCAAAGAATTACAGTAAAAATTACCTCCATGTTTTTCCACAATTATTTGATAACTAAGGGATAATCCTAAACCCGTACCTTTTCCTACAGGTTTTGTTGTATAAAAGGGTTCAAATATTCTATTTTTATTTTTTTCTGGTATTCCTAGACCATTATCAATAATATGGATAGATATATAGTCTTTATTGAGAGTTTTCGTCTTAATTATGATCTGGGGTTTAATAGAAAAAAACTTCGATTTAGATTTTTCCCATGACATTTCTAAAGCATCAATACCATTAGCAAAAAGATTCATAAAAACTTGATTAATTTGACTAGCCAAACATTCTACCAATGGCAGCTTACCATATTCTTTAATTATCTGAATTTCTGGATATCCTACCCTAGGTTTAAGGCGATTTTGCAAAATTAGTAGAGTACTATCTATACCTTCGTGAATATTAACTTGTTTTTGGCTAGATTGATCATGGCGAGAAAAGTTACGCAAGGATAAAACTATCTCTTTAATTCTTCTAGAACCTTCCTCCATAGAATCAAGCAAACTAGGAAAATCTTCTCTTATAAAATCTAGGTCTATTGTCGTTTCTATTTCTAAAATTTCAGATGCCCGTTCTGGATAATATTGCTGATAAAGGTTGATTAAATCTAATAAATCTTTTGTATAAGTTCTGGCGGGTTTAACATTGCCATATATAAAGTTAATAGGGTTATTAATTTCATGAGCTACCCCAGCAACTAATTGACCTAAAGCTACCATCTTTTCATCCTGAATTAATTGAGATTGAGTTTGTTTTAACTTAAAAAGTGTTTTTTCTAGGTATGTATTTTTTTCTTTTAATTCTTGGGTTCTTTCATTAACTTTTACCTCAAGAATTTGATTATAATTAGATAGTTCCTGATATGAATTTTCTAGCTGTTTAATCATTTCATTAAAAGTTTTAGCCAACAAACCAATTTCGTTTTTAGTTAATACTGGCACTTTTTGAGTTAGATCACCTTTACTTACTAACCTAGCTGTATGAGCGATAGCTAAAATTGGCCGTACAATTTGACGGCCTAATAACAACATAGCTACTGCCATTACTAAAGCTAATGTCAAACCAACTAGCAAAATTGAACTAGCAAGATGACGAGCAGATGCAAATGCTTCTGTTTGATCTATTTCTGCTAATAATGCTAAGTCTTTATATTCTAGCCACCGATAAACACCAATGACTGGCACACCCTTGTAATTTCGATACAACCCTTCACCATTTTTATGATTAATAGCATCATTAATACCTTTACTACTAATACCATTAGGAAATTCTTTTGAACCAAATTCCGTAGCTGAAACAAATACATTTATCCTCGAAAAACTATTACCAATATTACCTACTAAATATATTTTTGCTGTTTGTCCTAACCCTGCTTGTTCTCTAATAATAGAATCAATTCTTTCTAGGCGAAGATGGCTAGCTAATATTCCTAATTGTTTACCATTTTCATTAAGAATAGGAATAGCAAAGGTAATTATGGGTTTATCTGTTTCAGCACTGCGGTAAAGATTTGATCTTAACTTATATGTGGGAGATCTTGTTACTGGACTATATTGAGTTAGGGCTTGATATTTTCCTACTTTATTGGAATTACTCGAAACTAAAATTCTACTACTTTTGCTTAAAATAAAAATTTCTTGCAAGTTATTAAGATTACTGACAAAAGATTTTAAAGAAGCATATAGTAAAGTTTGAGCTGACTTATATTCTGGAGTAGATTTTTGGCTTGTTAACAATATTTTTGCTTGGTTATTAATTTCTGGCAAGTCGGCGATCGCCAAAATATTTCTACGTTGATCTAATATCCAATTATTAAGTTCATTTTCCTTAAGTTTTACAGCAAAATTAAGGCGATCAAACACTGATTCTTTTAAAGATGCTCGTGCTTGACTAAAAGTTGTATATCCGACAATTGATATTGTCATTAATGACAATATTAAAAAAGAACCTACAATTTGGATCAAGAGGCTTTTTTTCCAAAAGTGCATCATTTAATACTCTAATTTTTAGCTTTACTATATTACCTTTCATTCTGAGTTTTTGACTGAGCAAATATTTCTTTAATTTGATTAATAGCTTGGTCTGTTGCAGCAGTTGGTGATAAGCCTTCAATTAACACTTTTGCCATGGCTTTTCCCCAAATATTTTCTGAATCTATTTGAGAATAAGCTGGGTTGATAGAATTGTGAAGTAAACGAGTCTGAGATTTAGTAAATTGTTGAGAAGCAACAGAAATATGGGGATCTTTTATATTACTCCAAAAAGGGTCTTTCCAGAGCTTAGGCATAATTGGAAAATAACGACCTTTTGCACCTTTAATATAAGGTCCTAAATTATCTGGTTTTACTAAGTATGAAAGAAAATTTTTCGCCAATAATGGATTAGGAGAAGATGTAAAAATTATAGGTTCTTTGACAGATACTAAATATGTTGGAGCACCTCCATTAGGATTATTCGGAAACTCTATAGTTCTCATTTTATTTAAGTAAATTTCTTCATCTTCTTGTTGAGAACCAGGAATTGACATACTTGGATTAATTGTCATTAAAGTATTCTGATTGAGGAAACTAATATTATTATCAGAATTACTCCAGTTAACTGCTTTAGGTGGCACATACCCATTTTTATAAAAGCTAGTATACCAGTCTAAAATATCAATAATTTTTTGTCTTATTTCTGGTTTATCGACTTGTAATTTTCCCTGTTTATCTACTATTTGTAAATTGTTAGCTTCCAAGATTTGTTTAAATATAATGTAAGTATCTGTACTATTAATAGACATAGGCAAACCTAAAGCATAAATATTATCTTGACCTTTTTCACGCAAAACTTTTTGTGCCTTTTGCCAAAACTGCCAAAACTCGTCCCACTCTTCTGGTATTTCTTCACCCAAACCAGCTTCACTAATTAAATCAAGCCAGTAATGAACATGGAGAGTTTGCTGCATTATTGGCACAGTATAATTAGAAGATTTAGACTTAACTTGGTTGTACAAATAAGAAGAGTTCAGTGCAGTTGTATCATAGGATTTTTTTACAGGCTTAATTACATCTGAAACATCTACTAATTTTCCTTCTCTAGCCCACTGGGGAATTAAAGTAAACTCTGCTCTTTCGGAAAAGAGAATATCAGGTGTTTTACCTACTTCCAAAGCATCAATAGCTGCTTGTAATATATCATCCTCACTGAAAAACAAAAGTTTAACTTTGTTATTTGTTTTTTCCTCCCAGTCAACAACTACTTTTTTAAGAGCTTCTTCTTGCTCCGGATAGTATCCTCGATTCCACCAAATTGTTAATACTTGATCTGATTGAGGCTTTTGGATATTATCCTTATTTGGATTAACCCTACAAGTAACTAATATTAAAGCAAGTATAAATAACCCAATTAATTTACATAATTTACTCTTCGTAATCATATTTTTTTCTCAAATATTTCAGTTATATTATTCACTTTTTGTTTAGTATTGTGATTTAATATTTAATTAACTATTAAGCCTATATTTATTGTATTTTAGCAGAAGTAGATTATTTTATTTTAACCATATAATTATTTTTGTGAATACTCCTCCTAAGACCAATAGTGGTGTCAACCAATCACCCAATTTGACATATAAAGTTTGGGTCTTGCGCCTATAAATTCTAGCTGTATGGGTTACATAAGTATTAATTTCTGATAGCCAAATTGTTCTACCATGGGGATCTACAACTCCAGAATAACCTGTATTTGTTGCTCGTACTGTCCATCTATCATTTTCTATAGCTCGAATTACATCTTGAGCATGATGTTGAGCTGGCATTGTAGAACTATAATGAGCATTATTAGCAGCAGTTAAAATAAATTCTCCTCCTGCTAATGTTTGCCTTTGAAATACTTCGGAAAAAGCTGAATCATAACAAATTCCGACTATAGCTTTTCCAAAAGGTGTGTCAAATATCTGGTCTATTTTTCCTGGTACTAAATTAGCATCTAAAGGTGAGAGTCTATCTATTAACTTTCCTAACATTTTATTAAAAGGAATATATTCTCCTAGAGGTACTAATTTGATTTTGTCATAACGGCTGAATATTTCTCCTTTACTATCAATAGTAAATAAGCTATTTGTCAGATTATTCTTCTGTTTGCCATAACCTCCTACCCAAACTACTACTCCTTTCTCTAAAATTGCTTGATAAAAAGAAAGGAATCTAGGATTATTTTGATTTGTCCATAAAAAAGGTAAAGCTGTTTCTGGAGTTAATACAGCATCAATATTTTCCTTTGCTAACTCTTTATATCCTTGAGTATAACCTTCTAAAGCATGATACCAACCTCCGGAATTAAGCTTAATTTCATTGGGAATATTTCCTTGAATAATTCCCACCTTTAAAGCTGCTGTTGATTCTGAATTTAAAGGAGTATTATATAGACCAAACCCTATGATATGGAACAATATTAAAATTATTATTGGAACCAGGAAAAAGTAAGAAGGAGTAAGGGATACTAAATCCTGTTTATGGAGCATTTTTTGATCATATAGGGAACTTGAGATATGAGGGGTTCCGGAGATGGTTAAAGAGGATTTAAAAAATTTACCTTTTGATAACCAGATTTGGTATAAAAAGGGAAACTTAGTCAATAAGTTTGGTAGCTCTGAATTATTTTGTTTTTGACCAAACATAATTTGACCAAACATAATTTGTTGAAAATTTGGGGAATTTTGACGTAATTTTCCTTTAATAAAAGCTTCCCCAAATAAAGCATTCACTGTTACAATAGCTGCAGTAATTGTAATTGGCCCTGATAATCTACTAAGGTGTAAAATTACTAAATTGTGATTGCTCTGAGTAAAAGCTAGAGAAGTCCAATAAAGATTTCCTAAACTCCAAATTTTCTCTAAACAACACCATATAGTTATACTTAATAAAATTCTAGTAAATGAGGATATTTTATCTGAGAAAGATATAGGAGCTAAAAATCCAAATAAATAAGCCCAAATAGCAACTAAAATTGCTCCCCAAAGGGTGATAAAAATCCAACAAAATAGAGCGATCGCTAGACTAGCTAACCAAGGAATTCCTAACCAAGTCATAGGATGAATTCCAGTTATCCAAAACAAAGCTAAACCATGATAACCTATTCCCCAAGCTAAACCTAATAAAAATTTATTAAAAGGTTTTTCCTGTTGAATTACTAATACCCAGAGAGGAGCTAAAGCTACCCATCCAAGAAACCATGCACCAATAGGTGCTGTGGTCATTCCCATTAGAATGCCACTAATAAATGTTATAAATAAGTAGGTAAACATAAATAAATTATCTGAGGAATAGGCAAGGAAATTCTATGGAATTTCAGCAGGTTGTAATAAACAAAAGAATAATTAAAATGTTGCTAGTAAATTTTAGGTAATTTAGAGCAGTTGATGGGAGAAAATAATTTTATTATGACTAATTAATGATACTTAATATAATCAGTTTAATTAGGTAATTATAGGTAATTAAACTATCGCAACTTGATTTAAAAAAACAGTATAATTTAGATTATAATTTGCTGTTTCTGTTAGCCTAATGGCTGACAGACTAACAGCTAATGCCTGAATGGCTAAATTGCAAAAGATGTATCTTGATGTGCCAACCCAACTACAAACAAATGTTTATTCTTCCATATCTTCTTCTGTTTCCACTACTTCTGCTTCCATTATACCTTCTTCTATTTCTATTGTTTCTTCAGTTTCCGTAGCCGGAACTAAAGCCACCTCTGCTATAGCATCTGCATCATCAAGTTTTTGTACTCTAACTCCTGTAGCACTACGAGATTGAATAGAAATAGCATCTATTGCTTGACGAATAATAATTCCCTTTGCAGTAATTATCATCAACTCTTCTGACTCATTTACTACTCGCAAAGCAGCTACTTGGTCTTGTTTCTTTTTCTTCTGTTTAAACTTAGTAGCAATACGACCTTTGCCACCTCTATTTTGTAAAGTAAATTGAGAAACTGGTACTCGCTTTCCATAACCATTTGTAGTAATAACTAATACCCAAGATCCTATATTGTTAGTGGCAGTAAATTCATCACTTTCTACCTCTTCTATTTCATCAGTTTCTATTTCTAACTCTTCTTCTTCTAATTCTAAATTTTCTTCATCTATATCAGCAATATTTTCTACTATTGAACTAGGTAAAATATCCATACTAATTAACTCATCACCTTTGATAAGTTTCATAGATTTTACTCCTCTAGTATTTCTACCTAAAGGACGCAACTGTTTATTATCCGTTCTAAAGTGAATTGCCATTCCATAACTAGAACCAATAATTAGACTATCATCAACTTTAGCTCTCCTTACCCACCTTAAACTATCACCTTCTCCAAGAGAAATAGCTATTAATCCATTAGAACGAATATTAGCAAATGCGGATAAACTTGTTTTTTTGATATATCCACCCTTAGTCAGCATGACTAAATATTTGTCATCAGTAAACTCAGAAACAGCCACAATAGAAGTAACTTTTTCATCTCTAGGAATTGGCAACATTTGCACTATTGGTACTCCCCGAGCAACACGAGAACCAATAGGAATTTGATAAGCATTTAGACAGTAAACAACTCCCCTTTGGCTAAAGAATAAAATACTGTCATGGTCATAACAACTGAGAAAATGTTCAACTACATCATCTTCTTTCATTTTAGTGCCAGATTTACCGCGAGTTGCTCGACTTTGAGCTTCAAAGGAATTAACTGGCATCCGCTTAATATAGCCTTGTTCTGTTAATAAAATAATTGCTTTTTCATTGGCAATTAAATCTGTATCATCTAGCTCTCCTTCTGCTAGTTCAATAACAGTTCTTCTGGGAGTTGCATGACGTTCTTTAATTTCTATAGCTTCAGTTTCGATAATTTCTAGAATGCGTTCTCGTTTAGCTAATATATCTTGCAAATCAGCAATTTTTAGTAGTAATTCTTCATGTTCTTTTTGAATTTTTTGTGCTTCTAATGCTGTTAATCTTCTTAACTGCATTTGTAAAATTGCATCAGATTGAACTTCAGATAAACCATAATTTTCGATTAATTCTTTTTTAGCATTAGGGGTATCAGCAGCATTGCGAATTAATTGAATAATTTCATCAAGGTTATCTAAAGCAATTAGTAAACCTTGTAATAAATGATCTCTTTCTTCAGCTTTTCGCAGCTCATATTCTGTTCTCCTAGTAATAGTTTCTACCCTAAATTCTAGGAAAACTTCTAGGTATTTTTTCAGAGTTAATAACTGGGGTTCAGAATTTACCAGTGCTAAAACATTGGCTCCGAAATTTGCTTGTAGGGGAGTTTGTTTGTAGAGATTATTCAGTACAACTCTGGGATAAGCATCTCGTTTAAGTTCAATAACAATACGCATTCCATTGCGATCGCTCTCATCCCGGATATCAGAAATACCCTCAATTTTTTTGTCATTCACCAATTCAGCAATTTTTTCAATTAATGCTGCTTTGTTAGTTTGGTATGGTAACTCGGTGACAATAATAGCCTCTTTGTCAGGGCGACCTCGTTGTTCAATAGTCTCTATTGTAGCAACACCACGCATGGTGATGGAACCGCGACCAAGGGTGTAAGCATCCCTAATACCTGATTTACCTAAGATTTGAGCCCCTGTAGGAAAATCAGGACCGGGAATATGCTGTATTAATTCGTTCTCAGTTATTTCTGAGTTGTGAATTAGAGCTACCAAACCATCAATCAATTCTCCCAAATTATGGGGAGGAATATTAGTTGCCATCCCCACTGCAATTCCAGACGAACCGTTAAGAAATAGTTGTGGAACACGAGAAGGGAGTACCAACGGTTCTTGTTGAGAACCATCAAAGTTATCGGCAAAATCTACTGTTTCTGAATCAATATCCCGCAGCATAGCATCACAAGTTAGCACTTGCAGACGACATTCGGTGTAACGCATCGCAGCCGGAGGATCATTATCTACAGAACCAAAGTTACCATGGCCTTGAATTAATGGAGATCGCATTGAAAAATCTTGAGCCATTCGCACCAAAGCATCATACACTGCTGTATCACCATGGGGGTGGTATTTACCCAGTACTTCTCCTACTACACGAGCGCATTTCCGGAAAGGGCGGTCTGGAGTTAAACCTAGTTCATGCATAGCATAAAGTATGCGACGATGTACAGGTTTGAGACCATCTCTAGCATCTGGCAACGCCCGACCTACGATGACGCTCATAGCGTATTCTAGGTATGATTGGGACATTTCATTGCGCAAATCTGTTGGTACAATTCGTGATTCAGAAGTAGTCATATAATGAAAAACTCCATTAAATTTATAATTAACTAGGAATAAACCAAAAAAATCTAATTTTGTTCGATTAATTTTGATATATTTAGAAAGTTATTTTATATTTAAAACTATAGCACATTTTGTCTGCATCTTTTCATAAAATTTATCAGAAATATTTCAAGATTTTTAATTAAATATTAATTTTAAATCTTGATATGATTACAATAAAATAGGACTTATGCACCCAAACAAAAAATCGGACTTATTGCCTTGATTACTATTTTTTAAGAAATTTCTGTAAATCAACTCAGTTTCTGCATAAGTCCTATCAAGGTTTCATCAAATGGGACAATTTCTAATATCTAAAATTAAATTATGGTTTCTGTTATTTACTCCGATGAATTTCTCGAACATAAAACTGGTATATTACACCCAGAGCGACCAGAACGTTTAACTGCAATTGTGACAGCTCTCAAAGCCTTTCCTGATAATGGCCAACTGCAATGGCACTCACCTACCCCAGTACAACAGCGTGATTCATTATTGATGACACTGCTAGAAAAAGTTCATTCTCGTAGTCATATTAAAGCAGTGGCAGAAATAGCTGATCATGGTGGAGGTTTTTTAGATACAGATACACCAGTTTTTGTTAAAAGTTATGATGTGGCATTGTTAGCGGTAAGTGCTTGGTTAGATGGAGTAGATTTGGTATTAACAAATAGGAAACCTACTTTTGTTTTGGCAAGACCACCTGGACATCATGCTGAAAGCAGACGGGGCATGGGTTTTTGCTTATTTTCCAATGCTGCGATCGCCGCTCATTATGCCCTAGAAAAACTAGACATTAACAAAGTTGCCATTCTCGACTGGGATGTACATCATGGTAATGGTACTCAAGAAATTGTAGAAACTAATGAGAACATAGCTTACTGTTCTCTGCATCAATATCCCTGTTATCCTGGAACAGGGTCTGCTGAGGAACATGGTTTTTACAATAATGTACTAAATCTGCCTATGTCGCCAGGTAGTACAATAGCTAATTATCAAAGGGCTTTCAAGGAAAAAGTCATCCCCTTTTTAGCTAATTTTCAACCAGATTTATTGATTGTTAGTGCTGGTTATGATGCTAACCATGACGACCCATTAGCAAGTATTTCTCTACAACCAGAAGACTATAGATTATTTACAGAATATTGTTTGCAAATAACCCGCAAGATATTATTTGGTTTAGAAGGTGGTTATGACTTACCCAGTTTGTCTAAGTCAGTATTAGAAACAATAGAAGCTTGTTTAGTGAATTAAAAGTAGGGAGTAAATGACCGAATAAGATATTTAGAACTTACGGACTCCCACGGCCGGTTTCTCAGATTATATAGAATATGTTCATAAAATTCCTATTATAAAAGTTTTTTATGATATTTTTAAAAGCTATTTATTTTTTAAGTTTGCGTACAAGGAACTATCAGGTTTGTCATTACCGCTTAAAAATCGCGATCGCCGAATCCTTAAAAATTAATTAAGTTTTTATCCTAATAATCGTTATCTAATTAGAGACTGTTTGTAAAAAAAAAGCTAAAGATGCCCATGAAGAAGTATTGAAGGTAGGAAAATAAAAAAAACTTAGCCAGGGCTCTAAACCACCGCCACTGGGAACTACTCGAACCTCTGCTACCGAAACTTCTCTCAACCAGGGCCCAAAGCAAATACTAATCTCACAGAAGTAGTAAATAGTATATTCTATATCCTAGATCCTTTACTCTGGTTATCATTGGGGTTCTTTCTCCCAGAAGCTACTACCTTGGCAAACTGTGTCAAAAAAATTTCGTAAATGCCACGGATATGGTATTTGGGAACAAATTAATAATACTCTACGGCAAGAGAGAAGAGTCAAAGAAGCACGACATCAGGAACCTACTGCAGCAGTTGTTGATTCTCATAGAGTAAAAACAACAGCAAAAAGGGGGAGGTATATGGCTATGGTGGTTGTAAAACAGCTAAACTCCTTAAAAATCACCCTTAAAGGTAAATAATTATCCATTACCAATTAAGTCTGTGTGACGAATGGTGATAGGAAGCTCCCAATTAAACGAAAGATATTTTAACTATTGTTTACCTAGAAATTCTCTATCTCCTGTTAGGTATGCTACTCGCTCCTTACCTAATAAGGCAGAAAATTTCTCCATTACATCTATTCGTTTAGTAGTTTGGAAATTTCCTTTTTTCAGCAAAATATCCCAAATTATCGGAATTACCAAGCTCTGAGCAACAATTCCTAACAACAGAATGTTGTATCTATGTTTTCCAAGCTGCCATTGAGTTCAGTAATTACTCAAAACCCATTTTTGTGAGCAGTTCATAATGGCAATTACAGTCTGGAGGAACTCTCTGGTATCTATGTCAAAGTGAGGGAACAACCTTGGTAATGGTTTGTAATTAGAACTTACTTGAGCATTAGATGAGAATGAAGTTGCTATTTGTACTTGGTTAATACTTTTGACTTGAAATATGGCCTAGATAAATAAAGGGATAAATTTGATTCTGGCTCCATGGCAAGAAAAGTTGTAATTTAGAAGTTTTTTGTAGTAAAATGATGTTATTTTAATATTATTGATATTCATATTTCATGGACATTATGGTTTTTAAGTTCTATGAAACCTTCTCTTATTCTGAAAGTCAAGCTTTTTGTCCTTTGCTTAGGATTTACCTACTGGACTAATACAACTAGTTTTGGCATTATATCCTTGGGAGCGGTTTCATATAATCTATTAGTTCAATCTTATTTATTTGAATTATAAACCCACCCCCTACTATTCCAAGATTTTAGCCGTTTTACTCAACTACTACTTAAAACCTATTAAACTATTAAGCATTTAAACAACTTATTGTAAATTTTAGGACAATAGATAAATCCTTACTGTACAAAACTTTCGCTTTAATTGGTTGTTATTAGAATAAGGAATCTAAATAGTTAACAGCTTACCTAATATAGCAGTACAAAAAGACTTTGGGACACTTGAAAACTTTTAATTCTCCAAAAAGGTTGTTGAGGAATCTCAAAATGTCATAACGTTAGCAGGTAGCGCTATACTTGTAACAATATTTATTTTCTCCAAATAATATTTTGATTGAATAATAAAAGTTGATTATGCAGTTCGATCACATTCATTTCTACGTTGAAAATGCTATAGAGTCCAGAGACTGGTTTAGAGAAAAATTAGGTTTTAAAGCCATTGCTTCTAAAACCAGTCAACATACCCAGAAGGAAATTATTAACAGGGGTCAAGTATATTTTGCCTTATCTTCTGCCATCACACCAGCAAGTCCTGTTACCAATTTTCTGAGCTTACATCCTCCCGGAGTCGCTGATGTAGCTTTTCGAGTTCGAGATATTACCTCAGTTGTGGCAAATGCGGCAGCTAATGGAGCAGAAATTTTGCAACCTATTCAGGAAAACTTAAACGGTTTAAAATGGGCGAAAATTTCTGGATGGGGAGACTTAACTCATACTTTGATAGAAAAAATTGATGATGCAAAAATTTTGAATTCTACTTCTCAACTTTCTACGGATCTTATGGTGATCGATCATGTAGTTTTAAATGTAGCTAAAGACAATTTAGAACCTGCTTTCAATTGGTATCATCAAATTTTCAATTTCCAACCCCATCAAAATTTTGACATTCAGACAAATAAATCAGGTTTGCGTAGTCTAGTGATGATACACCCAGAGGGAGAAGTCAAATTTCCTATTAATGAGCCTACATCTGATAGTTCTCAAATTCAGGAATTTTTGGATGCTAATTCTGGTGCGGGAATACAACACATTGCTTTACATACAGAAAATATTTTGGGGGTGGTCGGAGAGTTGCGATCGCTTGGTTTACCTTTTTTACAAGTTCCAAAAACATATTACTATAGTCTACAAACAGAAGCATTAAGTCATCTATCAGAAACTGACTGGCAGAAAGTTCAAAATTGTCAAATTTTGGTAGACTGGCAAGAAAAAATACCAGGAGCAATGTTACTACAAATTTTTACACAACCAATATTTAACCAACCAACAGTATTTTTTGAGTTTATTGAACGTAAAGTTGTTTGGGTAAATGGTAAACAAATTCAGACACCAGGTTTTGGTCAAGGTAATTTTCAAGCTTTATTTGAAGCTATTGAAAGGGAACAAATGAAACGAGGTAGTTTAAGAAAAAATTAAAAATTAAAGGTAGGATGGATTAATAGAACCCCATATAAATTTACTATATAACCCTTGAAAATCTATTTATCAATGCTTTAAATTACACTAATTAAGATGGATATCAAAGTAGTGTATACATCAGGACTTATGCAAAGATAATATATACAGGGTATGACCAATTAGACTATCTTCATTATCTGCTTTATGGGATACGGCTAAAACCACGGGGAGCGATCACTATAACTGTATCATCAAAAATTAGATATACTTCTTCCTGTTTTATTAACAATTTATTCTTGGGCATTTAACCATAAATTTTGCGATTTCAAAGTTTCAAAACTTCAAATAATTAATTGTATCAGAACTCACTTTTTCCAGATAATTAGCCAAATTTGTCATAGTAAAATTTGTGTAAAATGAGAGTAAATACTGACAAGAACCAATATAATTCAAATTCATTGTTTCCAAATACTAAAGAATAATTTGATTCTCTAATAATTGAAATATTTTGTGTAGTTAATCATTACACTTTATCATAATTTAGATTGGAAAAAATCATAGAAATATTGTCACTGGAATGGGAGTCATATTGAACTACCGAAAGCAGCAAATTATATCTAATTTCTCTAGTATAGCCACAAATTACTACGCTACATATATTGTTTTTGCCTAATTACTGCCCATTAATTAGTAATAATAAAAATGCTTTTCTCCCATCAATTGTTACCTTTTTCCCCAGTACCTAAAATTTTCCCGGGGTAGTTATTCAAAGAGATGTGAGCTAAAAGCAACGTTTTTAACAATTCCTTTACAAATAGGGAAAAATTTTTGTCTCTAAAATTCTACTTCCTAGTCTCAAGAAAATGCTAGGATTAAGAAAATTAACCATTATTCTCAACCCTAAATTATGCTCCAATATATTATTCCTGTGATAGCAACCGCAATTGTTAGTTATACAGTTAACTCCTCAGTAAAAGTTATTAGCCAAGGGGATGAAGCGTTAGTAGAACGCTTAGGTAAATATAGACGTACTTTAAAGCCAGGACTTCAGTTTGTTGTACCCCTAGTAGAGAGAATAACTTATGTTGATACAATTCGTGAACGAGTTTTGGATATTCCTGAGCAGTCAGTTATTACTAATGATAACTTGACTTTGAAAGTAGATGCAGTACTGTACTGGCAGATCATAGACATAGAGAGAGCGTATTATGCAATTGAAAATGTAGAAAATGCTATTCAAGAAATTGTTTTAACTTCTCTGCGTTCTCAAATTGGTCGCTTGCCATTGCGACAAGTTTTGTCTACAAAAGATGATATTGATAAAGCCTTGCTGAAAAAATTAGATGAAGCAACTTATAACTGGGGGGTAAAAGTGATTCGTGTTGAGATTCAGAATATTGTTTTTCCTGAAAAATTGCGAATAGCGATGGAGTCGGAAAGAGTAGCTTTAAGTCAGAAGCAAACTGTTCTTTCTAAAGCTCAAGCAGAGGCAGAGTCTATCAAGCTTCTTTCTGAAACTTTAAACTTGTCTCCAGACAGTCCGGAATTTATAAAATTTCTGATTGCTCAAAGATACATAGAAATTAATCATAAATTAAGTGAAAGTGCTAATTCTAAAGTAGTATTTATGCACCCGAGGACTATGTCAGAAGGAGTGGGTGAATTAATTGGAGAATATCCTGATGATGGTGAAATAGAACTAAAAAAAGTTGATTAATATCAACTCAAAAGCGAGGTGCGAAGCGCCAAGCGTAACGCACCATAATCTTAACTAAGGTTTAGGAGAAGTCCCTAATTTCCAGTCAACATAAAGATCCCGTGGATCTGTATCCCTTAACCAAGTAATAAACCTTTTATAATCAGCTATGTTGTAAGTAGCTATACAACCAACAGTACCAGGAGAACCATAATTTCGATTCCAGTCAATATGAATTTCAATCGCGCTTCTTTCAGTTGTGCCAGGTTCTATATAGTCTAAGGGAACTGTTACAGGGCCAATACCACTTTGAAAAATTTGACCATAATAATTATCTTGACCATCAGCCCAAATAATATCATTAATGTACCACTTTCCCTCTGGTAATGGTTCTCCAGTCATTGCCCGACTCCGAGCAGCGGTACGGAAAAATTGCCTTCCAGGGGCACCGCAACAAACTTCTAACCTGTCCTCTAGCTTGCCACTTTTAAAATAGTCTAAGTGAAGTACATAACATCCATATCTATCTTTACGACTTGTCTTTGTTAATAGTAGATAATTTTTCTTTGACGTGGGTGGTAAGACGGGAGGTTTAGGTAGAGGATCTCCCCATAATTTTTTCCAAGTTATGGACTCTACTGTTGCATTATCTGTTGTGATTCCAAAATAATCTTTTTTAAAATCAATAACTGCAAGCTCAGTTTGCCTACCAAAAATAGCATCAAGTTCTCCTAGATAATAACCTAAATCCTTCAATCTCTCTTGTAAAATTTTCACATCACTACCTTCACTCCCTCGCACTAGTACACGATTGAGTTTTGGAAGTTTATCAGAATTATATATATCCGAAATTTCAAAAACTGAAATTCTTTCACCAGGAGGAATTCGTTTATTACCAGGAGCAGTGACATAATACCTAGCATTTTTATACTGAGGAAAAACATTAGCCAATAACTCTTTATTAAACTTTTCTAGAGTTAAAATTTCTTCTACTTTACCCCCATTCCAAGCTACAACTACAGTTTTCTTATTTTCATCACGATATCCTTCTAACCAAGTTACTTTATCTTGTTTGGAAATTTCATCTTCTAAAGGTTTTTTCTCTCCTCCAGCTTTAAGAAATAACCTCTTTTCATCAGCACGACGAGATACTAAACCAGGTAGTGATTGCTTGACACCATTAACCACCCCATTTACCCAACGAGAAAATTCATTAGCTGCTCCTTGATAATCTCCTTGATTTAGTTTTTTTAATAAGGTACTACTTTGAAATGCGCCAGTTCCTACATTGTTAAACTCAGCAAACCCATTTCCGATCACTCTTTATAGTGTCTGCTGGTCTTCAAAACCGTGCGTGAGACTTTCACCTCACACGGCTCCTCTCTTAAACGCCCCAATTAAAAGGTACATCCCCACCTTAGCGCCAACATATTGTCAACCCACAGATAATCATCAAGTAATTCCTGTAGCCTTGTTTTTAAATATGTTTTCTTGTCTAAAGCAGTTTTAGTATCGTGACAATGTCGGTGCAACAACTGTTTATTCCTCTATATATTGTCACCACCTTTAGACCTAAACATTAATAAGCATTAAATAGTCCAATTCAATTAGGTCAGTTGGTCTAAAAGTTAATCCATAAGATGCGCATTTATTCTTTTGCCAATTTAACAGCATCGTAACTTCTTTCCTTACACCAGAATATTTACTAATTCTGCTAATCGAATCAACCAAGTTAAATCTCTGCATTGGAGGAAGCTTTTTAATTCAGTTCATACCAGCAGTTTTCTTCCCCGGGTCTACCTGTATCACGGGCCTAAAAGCTAGGGACAAGGAGTAATAACTTTTGGTCAGAAGTTTTTGCTATTTACGCATCTTGGGGATTTTGCCACGGCTGGATGCTATGTAAATTAACTTTTGCAACTTAGATACATTCTTCTGGGCCCGTTTCCCATCAATATCTCTCCAGCTGAAATTAGGATTAATACTAATTTGGGACAGTGTATCGTCTGTATCCCATGCCACACTTAAAAAGAGATTAGGATTACCATTATGTCTTTTTAGTGTTTTAGCTTTATTCATTGCTAGTTGTTACCTCACATTACGTCTAACAGTGGGTACGTCTGCATAGATATGCTTTTTACCCAATCCTACTCTCCCTAAGACCTACGACTAAGTGCGTAGATTAACCTTGAATGGCTTCCTAAGTTCTCGACCCATATTCTTAGGTGTCTTGGGGAGGTTTTCTCGTTCCCTTATGCCTTTATTACAACTGATTTAGTGGGGTAAAATCTCCCGGAGGGTTTGATATGGTTGCTGACATAGACACATTAATATCTATGTCCATTAACCCTCTGACTTTCGTCCTACATCCCATAGCTACCTTTGGAATGGTTTGCGGTAACGAGAGTTTTATTACCTTCCTATTCGTCCACTTGTCAGTCTCTGCTAGCGGTATTTTCGTTGGCAACTATTATCTTCCCGCATTTAAGCCAGCTTCGGAGATTGATGTTCAGTCTCTACTCCGTGGCCTATGCTTTCTACCCAACAACAAGGCGGTGGAATTTCACCACTAAGGACATAAGAGTTTTCACAGGTTGAAGTTACTCACTTCATTTAAAAACCTGGAAGGCTTGCTATAGCTGCTTTTAAGCAGTTTTTACTAGCCAACGAGTCGCACATAAGAAAAAGATACTAGAGCATCAAATTGGTTTTGATTAACAGGAACTTTGATTAATTTAGAAATTTCTAGTGCTATTTTCTTACATTCAAAACCCAGATATCCTTCTGCATCTCTTTCTGAAATTCTATCTCCTAGACGAACTTTTTCTCCATTGGGATAACGAATGCTTCCATACCCAATAGTTGCTATTCCTACTGGATCTATATAAGCATTCAGAGAAAATCCTTCCCATTTTTTGATTAAATCTAGGCAATTTTGTGAGACTTGCATAATTACAGTTCCTAATTTACAACTAAATAGTTAACATTTTTATTAATTATTAAGCTTTGATACCATAATTAGAGTTATTGGTAATTTTGGAAAACAAATAGCTAAAACCCTTATCAGTTAAAGTTTATAGCACTTTTATATCCAAGATCATAAAAACTTTATATAGTAAGCTTTTGAGCATTTTAAATTTGCCCACACCAAACAACTCTATTAATAAAAATGTTAATTAGCTATAGCTATATTTTTCATTTCAATGTCTTAATTATTAAGAAAAAGTATTTTCCAGATTTTACCAAAAACAAGTAGTTTTTAGTTTGAACTAAATTTATGAACCTGGCTTTTAAAATATTCTAATAATTTTCAGCCTACTCTTCAAGAGCAAACTACAAGACTAGGGGCAGGCTTGATACTCAAAATTCCTTAATTAGAACTTATTAAGATTATCCACCAACTACCTCAGTTTCTGTAACTTGGGAAATCTCAGAAAGCTTGTAGTAAGACTTACACACACACAGATTTGACTTCTTCCGGTGGCTGCGCCGACGCACTCGCTTCAACCGATCCAGAAAAGGTTCCCTTACCCCTTACACCGCTGTACCTAAATAGGTATTTTGGGAGATGTTTTATATAATAGGGATATGATGCTTAAATTAATCAGGAGAAGAAAAAATTGCCCACTCTTGGCGTCAATATAGATCATGTTGCTACAATTAGACAAGCGCGACAAACTGTAGAACCTGACCCGGTAGCAGCAGCAGTTTTAGCTGAACTAGCTGGTGCTGATGGCATTACTGTCCATCTACGGGAAGATCGTCGCCACATTCAAGAACGAGATGTCCATATTCTCCGACAAACAGTGCAGACTCATTTGAATCTCGAAATGGCCCCTACTGATGAAATGGTGGCGATCGCTCTGGAAATTAAACCGGACTATATTACTCTGGTACCAGAACGCCGAGAAGAAGTGACGACAGAAGGTGGTTTAGATGTAGCAGGAAATCTCTCCCAAATGAGGAAAGTTGTAGCCCAGTTACAAGGAGTGGGTATTCCTGTGAGTATGTTTATTGATCCCGAAAGACTACAGATAGAAGCTTCCGCCCAAATTGAGGCCAAGTTTATTGAACTCCATACAGGATCTTATGCTGAAGCTAAAAATGAGGCCACACGCCACAAAGAATTAACTATTTTGGCAGATGGATGCAACATAGCTATTAATCATGGTCTTCGGGTAAATGCTGGACATGGCCTCACTTATGAGAATGTTTATTCAGTTGCTTGTCTAAAAGGCATGGAAGAACTCAACATTGGTCATACAATTGTTTCTAAGGCGGTACTCGTGGGTATGGAGCGAGCTGTCCGTGAAATGAAGCTTGCTATTAATGGCAAGTTCTAATTACTAATTTCAATTTATAAAAAATTGATGCAAATGAAAACTTATTATTACGTCTTAGCTAGTAAAAAATTTTTACTTGAGGAAGAACCCCTAGAAGAAGTACTCAGAGAGCGTACAAGAGATTATCATGAGAAGGAAAAAGAAATTGATTTTTGGTTAGTTTCTCAACCTGCTTTTTTAGAAGCTTCTGATCTAGCTAACATCAAAGAAAAATGCCCTCAACCAGCAGCAGCAATTATTTCTACTAATCGTCAATTTATTGATTGGTTAAAATTACGCTTAGAGTTTGTAATTACAGGAGCATTTCAAGCACCCTCAGAAACTATTCCTGAACCTTTAGCTTCTAGTATAACAGCTTCTGGGAAAAATTCTTAAGTTCTAAACCATATGAAAAAACCAGATTAAAAATTGCGAAATTTTATGGTCAATTTAGAGATAGGAGAAAAGACTTTTTGCATAAATTATGAACCAATATAATTAATGAAAACCAAATTTGTAAAGGAAGATTTGAATGTTCATGGAATAATGAAAAAGTGGTACGATAAAAAAAGTGGTACAACTCTAGGACGATGATATTCGCAAGAGAGTTCACACCAAAATACCGTAAATTATCCAGAAATTAGTAGGCTATGTTGGCAGCCCATAGGCAGATTTCTAGAAGGAAAAGCAGAAAAATATGATTGTGATTTTATAGTAATTATTTATATAGATGGGAGCTAATATCTCAAGCTTGCTTTTATAAATAAATGTACTAGTTAATCCTTGGACATATTTCTTTCCGAAGAGCTTTACTTTTTATGTAGGGAAGCTCAAGGGAGACAAAAAATGGACGTGGAGAGAAGCATCACCAGCACCATAATACTCAACCCACTTCCTTAAGGGGATGAGTTGAGGTTGGTGCATTACTCTGTATTAGTGGAACTCATGAGTAAACAAAACCTGAACCCACTGAAGAGCTTCAGCCTAGTAGTAATCTTCCTGCCCAACAGCTGGGGAGGGTGTCAATATTAACCATTCTTTCGCAATGATAAATACTCAACTGCAATTGAATAGATCTTGGTTGGGGAAGCTAACAACAATGATCGCCTTAACTTTTTTATTCTTATCATTTTTGACAATTGAGAATAAATATGCTAAAGCAATTGATGATTGCCAATCCCCTGCTAGTAATGAATACTTATTAGTAATACTTACAGAGACAACAGTAAATGAAGATATTCTTCGCCAAAGTTTACCAGAAGATATTAGAATAGATATATGTAGTTACATTGACCAGACAGTTAGTAGTATCCGAGGCTTTGATGACGAAGATGTGGCTAATGATTGGGCTAGCTACATTCAAGACATTTTAGGATTTCCTGCTTATGTCGTTAAACCAAGGGAAGAGAAAACATCACGTAATGAATCTTTACCAGTACTTCCAGAAGCAGGCTATAACCCTCAACCTTTAGGTAATGGTTTTGCTGTTTTAGTTGATTATAATAATCAACCAGAAGTAGCTTTAAAATTACAAAGAAGCTTAGGGCGTAACGTAGGTTTAGCTGCTTATGGGCAAAAACCTTTTTTATTAGTAACTTATACAAATAGAGTTGGAGCCGCAACAAATAGTATGGTTAAGTTAAGCAATCGCGGATTTTTAGCTTTTATGGTAGATAGTAGTAAGGTGACATTAATTAGTCCTAGAATTAAACTACAGAAATTTTAAGGATAGTGAGGTACAGTTTAATATCAATCTCTATTTCCCATCTTCCTAAACTCGTTAAACTTTGTACCTCTAAAACGGCAAAATTGTTGTCAGCAATTAATAATTGAAACTAGCCACCCAAGACACAGCCACTCCTAGACAAAAACCTACTATTACCTGCATAGGAGTATGACCTAATAACTCTTTGAGACGGTCTTGATTCAAGTGATGGTCTTCTTGGAAAAATTCATCTATAATTTGATTAAGAATTCGTGCTTGTAACCCTGCTGCTTGACGAACTCCTGCTGCATCATACATGACTATAATTGCAAATACTAAAGCCAGGGCAAACTCTGGAGAACCCCAGCCTTTTGTCTGAGCTACTCCTACTGCTAATGCTGCCACAAATGCAGAATGGGCACTAGGCATTCCTCCACTTGTGAATAAAACTCGTAAATTAATCTGGCGATGTTGAACTAACTCTACCACTATCTTCAAAAATTGAGCCATCAAACAAGCCACGAGAGCAACCCATAGAACATAATTGTCCATTATTTCAGCAATATTCTGCATATTATCCCCCTAGTTACTACGGCTGATAATAAAATCTGCTAAGGCTATTAGTGGCATTACTTTGTCTCCAAAAACTTCTAACTCTGCCTTGGCCTTTTCAACTAGTTTTTGAGCCTGAAACCGAGATTTTTCTAATCCCCAAATGACCGGGTAGGTTGCTTTTTTAGCTTCAATATCCTTTCCAGCAGTTTTCCCTAGCTCTTCTGTTGTAGCAGTAATATCGAGAATATCATCAACTATTTGAAAAGCCAAACCAATATTTTGAGCATAGCGTTCAAGTCTGTATAAATTAGCTTGGGACACATCCGCAAGTATTGCTCCACAGACTACACTAGCTTCTAAAAGAGCTCCTGTTTTATGAGTATGGATAAAATGTAGGGTTTTTTCAGATACCTGTGAAATACCTTCAGAAGCTAAGTCCACTACTTGGCCTCCAACTAAGCCTGCTGCTCCGGAAGCTTTTCCCAACCGAGCAATAACTTGTAGAACTTGTTTTGGTAGTACATTCTTAGTTTGAGTGACTACAAACTCAAAAGCGTAACTTAATAAACCATCTCCTGCAAGAATTGCGATATCTTCACCATAAACTTTATGATTTGTAAGTTGGCCTCGGCGATAGTCATCATTATCCATTGAGGGTAAATCATCATGGATCAAGGACATGGTATGGATCATCTCCAATGCACAGGCAGTAGGCATTGCCATTTCTATATTTCCACCTGATAATTCACAGGTCGCTAAACACAAAATTGGACGTAAGCGCTTACCGCCTGCTAATAGAGAATAGCGCATTGCCTCATAGATTTTCTCTGGATAAACTATTTTGATAGAATTGTCAAGAGCTTTTTCAACGAGAGCTTTTCGCTCTACTAAATAGTTAGATAGGTCAAAAGTTGTATCTATTTGAAATTGAGGGAGCATGGGATTAATTAGATTGCCAGTATTTGGCATTAGCATCATAGATTATACACTATTGTTTTCTATAATAGAGAATAGGGAATAAGCTAAGAAACAATATATTTATTACAAAGATCGTTACTATAATTCTAAGAGAATAAATCAGTAGCAATAAAAAAAGAAAAAAAATATTTTGAGAAGGTAATAGGGAATATTATTATTAATTTGTAGGATAAAAAAGGTTTTTGATTACTTTAGTTTTTGTTACACATAGATTAAGAAAGAGTAGGGAATGGGGGAAAACACAATTATTTCTTACTAAGTTATTCCACTAAAGTACTCCAACGTTCTACAGTATTTTGTAATAACATTGCTACGGTCATCGGGCCTATTCCACCAGGCACAGGTGTAATATATTCTGCAACTTGTGCCACAGAGTTAAATTGAACATCTCCTACTAACTGACTATTACCCGCTTCATCTATAACTCGGTTAATTCCTACGTCTATTACTACTGCTCCTGGTTTGACCATCTCAGCAGAAATCATCTTTGGTCTACCTACCGCAGTGATCAGAATATCTGCTTTTTTAGTAATGGCTTCCAAGTTCTTAGACCGGGAATGAGCAATAGTTACTGTACTATTAGCCTCAAGTAACATTAACGCCATTGGTTTGCCTACTAAAATACTTCGCCCTAATATAACTGCATGTTTTCCTTGTAATTCAATTTTATATTCTTGTAGCAAACGCATCACTCCTGCGGGAGTACAACTGCGTAAACCCTTTTCACCACGGAGCAGTTGTCCAAGATTCATGGGATGGAGTCCATCTACGTCTTTGCTAGGGTCAATTTGATAGAGTAATGAAGTAGAGTCTAAATGTTTTGGTAGGGGTAACTGTACAAGAATACCATCTACTTGTGGATCTTGGTTTAATTTTTGAATAACTTGGCCTAGTTGAGCTTGAGAAGTTTGGGTAGGAAAATGTTTTCCCAGGGAGGTAATACCTACTTGGGTACAAGCTTTTTCTTTGTTGCGGACATACACTCCACTGGCAGGGTTATCTCCGACCATTAATACTGCTAAACCAGGAGGACGGCCAATCTTGATTTGTAGAGATTGAACTTTTTGTTGGAGTTCTGCTTTGATTTTTTTGGCTAATGCTTTACCATCTAATTTATTTGTCATTGTTATTTTATGTTTGAGTTTTAAAACCAAGGGCAAATTTTATTTCAGTTCAGTACTAGCAGTTATCCTGTCTATACTAGAGGTTTTAATTTTAATATTTGACCTCACTTATATGGAATCTGCTGTATCTTATTAATAAGATAAATAATAATAGTATTATTATCAGTATATAAAAGTATATTTTGTAATTTTTTAAATATAGGACTTACCTATGGTCGCTCCCGGTTTGAAGATAAATATTTGTTTTTAATAATAGACATCTAAGAAAACAACTAGATTTTTGGGTTTGCGTGCATAGGTTATGTTACTAATTGTAATTGCTATAGTAATAATTAATTAGAAAATTATTATGTATGTAAATAGGGAAAAAAGTTTGAGGAATGAATTACATACAAATATTAATATCCCATAGATTTTTATCTAATGTTTTACTGTTTACTTCTTCTTTATTAAATCAATTTTTAGTTCAATTCAGAATGATTTTGATTATATTTTTGGTGAGTGGACTAATTGGTTGTAATCAAATTACAGAAACAGCTATTAAATTAAATCTTAATGTAAGTTGGATTGGGAAAATTCAAAGAAAGGGTAAAATTGATAATCAAGTTTATTTAAAAGGTGTTGTAGAGGGCCGTGCTCCATTCTTAGAAACAGGTGCTTATGAGTTAACAGATAGTACAGGTAGTATTTGGATACTTACTAGAGCAGAATTACCAAAGATAGGAGCAAAAATAACAATTAAAGGAAAAATACATTATCAAAGTATTGTGGTCCCCCAATTAGGAAATAAGGATGTTGGAGATTTTTATATAGAGGAGTTAGAACGAATAGAAGAAGAGAATTATGAATAATAATATACCTCATGTGGCGATCGCTATTCTTTACCGAGAAGAGAAATTTCTCCTACAATTACGAGACGATATTCCCGGTATTGCTCACCCTGGTCAATGGGCTTTTTTTGGCGGTCATATAGAACCGGGAGAAATACCACAGGTGGCTATAAAACGAGAATTAGTTGAAGAAATAGGTTATAAACCTGATATGATTTGGGAGTTTGGTGTTTACTATGATACGAATGTTGTTCGTCATGTATTTTATGCTCCTTTAACTGTGGAATTAAAAGATTTAGTTTTGGGAGAAGGTTGGGATATGGGGCTATTAACTCCCACTGAAATTAAAACAGGTAAAGCTTATTCTGAAAATGCTGGAATGGAGCGATCGCTTGGTGAATTTCATCAAAAAATTCTCTTAGATTTTATGAATACACAAGGTTATGTGGCCAAAAATCAGGAGTACTAAACACCTAAAACCTAAAACCTAGAACCTAACACTTAATACCTTGTAATAATCATTTTTTAAAATGATATAATACCTAGTCCTCAGTAGTACAATGTAACGGTTGTTTGAGTTACAGATAGAGTGTGATAGAGCGTTATACTTTACCCGAAATGGGTGAACTTTGGACTGATAATACCAAGCTAAAAACTTGGCTACAAGTGGAAATAGCTGTCTGTGAAGCTCAGGCAGAACTTGGTTATATACCTGCTGAGGCCGTAGCAGAAATTAAGGCCAAGGCTAATTTTGACCTAAAGCGGGTATTGGAAATTGAAGAGGAAGTCCGCCATGATATGATTGCCTTTTTAACAAATGTTAATGAATATGTTGGTGATGTCGGACGATATATTCACCTGGGTTTAACAAGTTCTGATGTTTTGGATACTGCCCTGGCATTACAAATGATAGGGAGTCTTGATCTGTTGTTGTCGTGTATAGAAGAATTAGGACAAGCAATTCGCTATCAAGCACAACAACATCGGAAAACTGTCATGGTTGGGCGCTCCCATGGTATTCATGCAGAACCAATGACGTTTGGTTTTAAATTAGCAGGATGGTTGGCAGAGGTTTGTCGTCATCGTCAGAGGTTAGTACAACTACGTCAGAATATTGCTGTGGGGAAAATTTCTGGGGCAGTGGGAACTTATGCAAATATTGATCCACGAGTTGAGGCGATCGCTTGTCAAAAATTGGAACTTGAACCGGATACAGCTTCTACTCAGGTAATTTCTCGCGATCGTCATGCTGAGTATATACAAACCCTCGCCTTGCTAACTGCTTCTATTGAGCGTTTTGCGGTGGAAATTCGAAACCTCCAACGCACAGATGTATTGGAGGTTGAGGAATATTTTTCTCAAGGTCAAAAAGGTTCTAGTGCCATGCCTCACAAACGTAACCCTATCCGTTCGGAAAGGTTAACAGGAATGGCAAGAATTGTGCGCAGTTATGCTGTTGCTGCTTTGGAAAATGTTGCCCTTTGGCACGAACGAGATATTTCTCATAGTTCAGTAGAAAGAGTTATTTTACCAGATGCTTGTATTTTGACTCATTTTATGCTTAAAGAAACTACTGAGTTAGTCAAGAAATTGTTAGTGTACCCAGAAAACATGAAACGAAATATGAATGTTTATGGAGGGGTAATTTTTAGCCAACGAGTGCTTTTAGCTTTAGTAGAAAAAGGCATGATCCGAGAAGATGCTTATAAAATTGTTCAGTCTTGTGCTCATAAAGCATGGAATCAACCAAATGGTAATTTTCAAGATTTAATTAGTCAAAATGAACAGATTAAAAGTCACTTATCTGAGGTAGAAATTACAGCTTGTTTTGACGCAAAACACCACTTAAAACATTTAGATGATGTCTATCAAAGATTAGGTATTTGAAGTAATATGTTTGACCATATTTCCTAAGCATTTAGCAGCCAGCTATCAGCTATCAGCTTCTGAGACATACAGCGCTTTCTGTTGTTATAAGGTACAGGTACGCGGGCAATATGCCCGCACTAAATTATTTTCTAAAGGCTTAATTGCTTCTTTTTGTTTTGCAATTTTAAAATTATACTCTTCCAAAATAGTACTGTTAAATCTATACTTTTTGTAATAATGTTTTTTGCTTATAATTTAGGGATTTTGTCAACTATCTTCCTAAGATGAATTATATTATCTGAGTTAGATACAATCATGATTACTATAAGCTTTATTTCTATTTAGATTAATTTTAGGAGATGAATTGGGATTTACACAAAACAAATATAAATTCTTAATTACCTTGAGAAATGCATTTTTATAGTGTTAAAGTAACTCCGTTTCCTAGACTCAAATTTAGGCTTTTTTATACTAGAATATGTTTTAGTAATTTAAGCAATAATTATATTATGTCCGATAGTATCATTAGTGTAAAATTAGGGTGCTCGTTTTTGGAACATTTCACTATCACTACTACATCATATTTATTTTGTTACCGTCAATATTTATAGGCTTTTACATAATATCTGAATCATTACGAATAGTTTATAAATTAATTCCTGATAGTTTAGTTATCAAAACTGCAACTATAACACAAAAAATATGATAGTTATTATGTGAGTTTTAGTATAAAATATAAGTCAGTCAATAGTTTAATTCCTACTAACAATATCAAACTATTGTAGGTATTGATGTATAGTGAAAATAGTTTTTAACTGCTAATACTGACGAGACTATTTTTGTTATTATTTTCTGTAGAATTGAATCATCATTTTCTATGAGTTTAAAAATGTTTAATTTGAGAATAAGTATAACCAAAAAATCAGCTATAATTTTCTGATAAGTAAATGCCTAACGAGAAAATCAGCTTTTTTTCTACTGGAAATCAATATAAGTAAAAATCTACATTTAACCAGAATATTCTTAATATATTAGAATTATTGTTATCAACCAGTTTGATAAATTCTCTTAATTTATAGATTATACAAATAGCTGAGTCTAAAAACTCTATTTTGTCTGAAAACCAGTGAAATAAATGTTATAAAAATGGCAAAAAAAAAGAATTATTTACTTAGGTAAAAACTCAATCATTAAATAATTAAATTATGCCGAACAATATTTTAATAATTATGAGCTAATTAGTATTAATTATTTTTATTTTTATTTTTATTTTTACTTCCCCCTTACTTCCCTAATTATAAATTAAAAAATGCAGTAAAAACTCAGAAAGCTTAGTATTATACTCTATTTTTAGTAGATAGCAAATGTTAAAAATTTTCCTTAAACAAATTACAATTACTTTCTTGATCATATTTATAAATTCATTAATAGCACTTAGCCAAGAAACGACTAGAAAAATTTGTCCGATAGAATTAAATAATGCTATTAATTCTATAATAAATCGCCCAATATTTAATCGCTCTCGGTGGGGAATTTTAGTGGAAACTTTATCTGGAAAAAGGAAAATTTATAGCCGAGATGCTGAATATTATTTTACCCCTGCCTCTACAGCTAAACTATTAACAACTGCAGCAGTATTAAAAGAACTAAAACCTAATTTTAGAATTAGAACTTCTATTTATGGTGATGGGAAAGGTAATATATATATTGTGGGACGAGGAGATCCTAGTTTAGCAGAAACTCAATTAAAAAGTTTGGCTGAACAACTAAAAGAGGGGGGTATAGAAAATATTAATCAACTAATTTCTGATGATACTTATTTTCAAGGAATGGCAGTTAATTCTAATTGGGAATGGGAAGATGTCCAAGCTGGTTATGGGGCACCAATTAATAGTTTAATATTTAATCAAAATGCTATAGATTTAGTTTTATCGCCTCAAGGTAATGGTCAACCTTTAAAAGTTACTTTTGTTAATCCGGCGGAAAGTAAAAAATGGCAAATTGAAAATAATTCGGTGACTGTAGCGACAAATAAAAAAGAGTTTGTTGAAGTAGGGCGAGATTTTATTCAACCAATAATTCGTATATCTGGGCAACTCCGAATTGGCTCGGCATCGGAACCTGTTTATGTGGCAGTTGTGGAACCAGCCGATAATTTTTTAAATAATTTTCGTCGGGTTTTAGAGTTAGAAGGAATTAGTGTTTCTCGAATAGTTAAAAGTTCACAAATAACTTCTAATTTAAACTTGACTGAATTAGCTTTTGTCGAGTCTCCTACGGTGGGAGAACTAATAGAGGAAGTAAATAAAAAAAGTAATAATGTTTATGCAGAAGCTTTATTACGTCAACTAGGGGTTAGGAGTAAATTAGTTCCTAATAAAAAATCTGACTATCAGACTTTGGCAAAAAGTTTGGAGGAGGTAAAAGTAATTTTGACTAGGTTAGGAGTTACTCCCAATAGTTTTAGATTAAATGATGGTTCTGGTTTGTCTCGTCATAATTTAGTTAGTCCGGAGGCTTTGGTACAAACTCTCAGAATTATGGCTAATTCTCCCTGGGCTAATGCTTATAGAAATTCTTTACCTATTGCTGGTGTCAGTGGTACATTAAGTCGGCGTTTTATAAATAGTTTTGCTACCGGAAATATACAAGCAAAAACAGGAACAATTAGTGGGGTTTCTGGTTTGGCAGGATATGTGCAACCTATTAATTTTGAACCTTTAGTTTTTAGTGTTATTGTTAATCAATCTGATTTAGAAACTAAATATTTAAGAAATGCTATTGATGAAATTGTTTTGCTTTTTACTCAGTTAAAGTTTTGCAGTTAAAAGAAAAAAATAAATTAAATTTTAGTTGGAAACAAGTTAATAATTATGCTAATGCTATTATTAGTTAGTAATTGATATAAATAGGATGCTCTCTGACAATAGACAATGGGTACAAATACCAACTTTTCTGATTAAATATTTATAGTGTAGGTACCTTGCTCACCAAATGTCTACTTTATTGATCTGAACCTAATTAATGCCAATTATCAAAAACTTATAGAAAAAATTAAGTTGAGAATTTCTTTATGAAAAAAAATTTATCTTTAGTATAATTAATTTTTTTTCCTAGCAACAAATATTGAAAATCTTTAATGATCTTTGCTCCTATTATGTTACCGATTATTCCACCTCCGAAAGGATTTAAAATCTTCTACTCTTCTCACAGTGAGCTTCTATTAGTTTACCGTCCAAATGGCATGAGATATTTAATAATATTCTCAATGATACGCCTTTTAGCTTGGCTACTATTCTGTATTTTTATTGCTATATTGCTAATAACTTCATTTCTCCTGATTCAAGATTATTTAATTATTATTTTAACTTTTATATTTTTATTTATTCCTTTAGTGATGTATTTTTTTGTTGCTAAAATTGTTGATCAAGTCTATATAATCATATATTTTTTTCTAGCAAAAGCTAGATTTGACTTAAGACTTGACTACCTGGTTTTCAATGAAAAATTAGGTAATTTTAAAGAAAAAAAACACGAAATTAGACGCTCAAAAATTAAATATATACAACAAATTAAAACTAGCGGTTTTAAAAGAAATAGATTATCATCATGGGGTTTATTAATCAAAACTACCCATCAAGATTATCAACTCCTTGCTTATCAGTCTTATGACAATATTCAATGGTTAGGTAATATTATTGCTGCATGGGCTAAAGTTAGTTACCTACCATCATTAGAAAAGTAGTTATAACAGAAAAATAAACTTTTGCTACAAATATTTAGTCTACTATTTAAGATTTAGGATAAAGTACTAAGGAGTCAGAATAAATAGTTTAAATCTCATTATATTAGTTGAAAAATTTCTTTTTAATTCAAGGGAAATCTGATTAAATTTTCTTTTTAAATTTTCTTTTTGTACCCAGATTATTTGTAACATTCTTTTTTTCACGCTTAGTATTAGAAGCGAGTCATAAGTCCTCGGCTTTCAGCCCTCAGCTATCAGCTATCTTTAATAACTTATTACTTACAAAAGAGGGCTATCAATTATTATTTTTCTAGAAATATTAAAGCTGATTTTTTTCAACCTCTAAAAAGAGAAAAACCTAAAAACCTATAACCTTATTTATTGATTTTTTGCTCAATAGATTAATTAATATTGATAGGTTACAACTAAACTTAAAGGCGGCACCCAGATTCGAACTGGGGAATAAGGATTTTGCAGACCCTTGCCTTACCACTTGGCCATGCCGCCGTTCTTACTAAACTACTTTTTATCTTACACTATTCCAGAAAATATAGCAAGCCTCAAACTAAACGAGGTTTAAATTACTGATGGCCTTGTTTTTCAAGCAATATGGACAAATACTTGAAGCTATCAATAAAAGGTGTTTTATATCAGTGAGTTATAACCGTAGCTAGCAAGATTTTTATATTCTAGGGTTTGAGTTTAAAACGTACACCACATATTTTTTCAAACTGCTGTATCAAAATTTTCTAATTAATCATGATTTCTAAATCTCCTATCACTGTTACTCAAATGACTGACACCCATCTATTTACAGACCTAACTTTGGGAAAAACTTATGGAGTGTCTGGCCAAACCTCTTTCCTGAAGCTTTTAGAGAAACTGGGACAATTACAACCTCAACTAGATGCACTGCTATTGACCAGGGGCGTTGTCAAGGATGAAAGCCTCGGAGCATACCAATGTCTGGTTTCCTTAATTAGTCCCCTCAATATTCCTAATTACTAGATAGCAGGAAACCATGACTCTTTACCTATTATGGAAAAGGGCTTAAATTTTGCTGTTATTTCTTCCAAAAAATCTTTTGAAATGGGTGGGTGAGACTTTTGTGCCCTAGGGAAATGCAACATGAAAATGTGCTCATAATTCTACATTCACAAATATACTCGAATCACTCAATTACAGAAGGGGCAACATTTCCCACTACTTCCGGGAGTAGTTCTAAGATGACAGGAGATGGAGTAAGTTCAGTAATACCTGGTTGTGGAGTCACAAAATCACCCATTAGCGTAGTTAAACCGGGAGAAGCAAAATCTAGCTCTGTAACAATAAAATCATTTATAGTTGTTTTAATTAAGATTAAGAGAAAAATTGAGAAGAATAATTTTAAGTCAACTATAAATTATTTTTCACTATGCTTTACAGTTTAGACTTCATACAAAAAGTCATAAATTTTGTAGAAAATGGTAGTAAACTCACCGAAGTAGCTCATGTATTTGGGATAGGAATAGCTTCGATATGTAGATGGTTATCTCGCTCAAAATTGGAAGCAACTAAGGTAGAATGTCGTCGCAGAAAATTAGATTTGAAAGAATTAGAAAAAGATGTCAAACTAAATCCATAGTTTAAATTGGCAGACAGAGCTAAAAAATTTGGAGTTAATCATAAGGAATTTTAGAATGGGTTATTGGAAATCCTAGTGGAAAAACATTTTATCCTTTATGGGAACAAGTTAAAAAATAGGAATGTCCTCCTTTAAGTTACAGATGGATGGAAAGTATATGCCAAGGCCTATTAATGATGGGGATAAAATTATCGGCAAAACCTATATGACCAGAGTAGAAGAAGAAAATACTAGACTTCGGCATTATCTTGCCAGATGACATCGAAGGACTTTTTGCTACTCAAAATAATTCCGAGAGGTTAAAGCATTCAATTCTCTTACTGGTTCAGTAAATATCAATTTTGGGATGTTTCAGTTACTTATAGATATTCATAGCGATCGCTATGGACTAAAATCATACCTTAATTCAGCAACGCTTTTTTTATGATAAAAGGTCTCCAGAGCTTAGTTACTAGTCAAGAGTCTTGATTATAGAAAGAAGGGAAAGGGAAGAAGGAAGAAGTAAGGATAAAGAAGGAAAGTAGATGTTCCTGGGACTTTGTTGAATGAAGGTAGCGATCGCAGCTAAGGCCCTGACTAGAATTTAGCTAGATTTTCACCCATGTAGCTTTTAGGCTTACCTATTCACAGGGCAGCAATCATGTTGATACGCTCTTGAGGTTTCCCTGTATAAAGTGAGTAGAATTGTTCTCCTTTTTGATCTATCCATTATCTTACTGTTTTGGCTATTCATACCCGACTCATTTATATAAACGATTAGCTAAGAATAAGTATAGGTGGGGACTTTTTCTAATCACGCTATACTAGGAATAGTTGGGAAAACTTTACTATCAAGCAAAATAATCAGTTGAGCTTGACCCGGACGACGCTTAATTGCCTCCAGGGTTTGGTCTGAATCTTCTTGTTGTTTGTTTGGAAGAAGCCAAAAATCGCTATTTAATAGACAAAAACAACTTATCATCATATCTGGGGTAAAAACTTTAACTCTACCAATATCACTGAAAGCTTCATAAACTAAATCTGCTATATCTTGTGCAGCAACAGCATATTAAGAGGGCAAAATAGGATGAAAAGACAAGGACCCTAAAGTTTTTGTTTCTCACATCTTAATTCGATTGCTATACAATAAAAAAGTTATAGTCATTTATACTTATTAAAAAAATATTAAATTCTTACTATTATTTATCAGAATAAGGTAAATAATTCTTTATGGGTTCATCTCCAGACCGAGCTAAAAACTGCGTTGTTCAATTTTTCATAGAGAAAAAAAACTACATAAGTATTTATTTAAACTACAAAAACTGGAGGTCCTAATATGAAATCAATACTAGTATGGGTAATTTCAGTACTACTAGTATTAACTTGCTTAGGCACGAATCCAACTATAGTCGCTGCCCAAGAACAGATATTCCTAATTGCAAATGATATTGAAGACGATGGTGATTGGGTTGTAAATTCAGAGAATCACTTCTTTCCTGATGGTGCAGAGGGCTGCAAAGCCACTGCTGGCTCAACAACACTGGGAATGGCTAATAGTTTTCCAGATTACGGAGGAAAAGCCTTTATTAATTTCGATTTTCCTTTAGTTCCTGGGGAATATGCTGTAACTATTGATGTCTGCAACTTCGATGGACCCAAGAACGACGACGGTGTATCAGCAGATCTTGCTCATGCTGATTACATTGGCCTGACTGTGGGAGGGAATAAAGATAATCCTGGCACATTGCTTACTACTGCTATTGAAACATCTAGTTCAAAGCCTCGCGTTGCATGGGGAGAAACAAAGCAATGGTCGTTTAAGTATACTTTTGCTGACAATGATCCAAACTTGGAGTCTAAGATTGGCTTTTTAATAGATGCGCCTGTGAAAGGTGAGTTCTTAAATATGAGTTTTGATAACCTCAAGATTATGATAGATCCTGCCGAAAGCTAAAAGTGTCGGTTGTTCATGGTAGTGGTGGTCTATCGTAATGATTTTGGTCAATACGAAGGGCAGTTGGAGTATCTTGCTCCCTTGCTAGGCATTGTTCTTATGAATTAATCATTACTATGCAGGAGTAACTTAAAAATTAACAGTTAAGTTTGAAAAGTGATCGCTATAACTTCCTTGAATATGGCGATTTTTGAGTTCACTTTGTACCTTTTTCTCTCCTTTCTCCTAAGTAGAAACCCAGGATTTCCTTTGTTTCTGGATCAGGAATAGGGGAGTAGGTACAGAGGTTTTATGCAACCTTCCCACAATTTGAAGAATAAAATTTATAGGACTTACGTAGTACAGCTATATGTATTGTCTTGTTGGTAATTTATTCATATAATTCTACTACAATTAGAGCTTTTGCGTAAGTCCTAATTTATATTGCGTATTTATATTATCAAGAAAAATTGTAATTCTCTTTAAGAAAGATCATGGTACAGTATGAATATATAGAATGTAAAAACCCAAACGGTCAACATCGGATAGCTTATACTCAATGGGGTAATCCTGAAAATAAAAGAGTATTAATTTGTGTTCATGGTTTTAGTCGTACAGGGAGAGATTTTGACTATTTAGCAGCTACCTTGCAGCAAAAATATCGAGTTATTTGCCCAGATATAGTAGGCAGAGGGAAAAGTGATTGGCTATTCAATTCATCTGATTATGGTCTACCTCTTTATATCTCAGATATGTTAACTTTAATTAATCAACTACATCTAAGTAATGTTGATTGGATAGGAACATCAATGGGAGGCTTAATTGGAATGTTTATTGCCTCTCAAAACAATTCTTTAATTAACAGATTGGTTATGAATGATGTTGGTCCAGAGATTTTTCCTGAAAACTTGAGACGTTGGGCAGGACAATATTTAAGTCAAGACAGATCTGATTTTGAAAATTTGACTCAAGTAACAGAATATGTGAAAAAATTTTATTCTGGTTATGGTGCTTTAACTGATTCAGAATGGGAACATATAGCTAAACATACTGTAAAAAAGACTTCCGAAGACAAATATCAATTACACTACGATTTTTCCATTATAGATATATTTAGATCTAATGTAGGTGAACCTAAGCCAATTGATTTTTGGCAAACTTGGTCATCAGTAAGTTGTCCGGTATTATTGTTACATGGTGAAGAATCTTATTTATTGTTACCAAAAACTATTGAGAAAATGCAATCTATTCATCCTCAAATAAATGTTAAGCATTTTCCTTGTGGTCATAACCCGCCTTTATTATCAAAAGAGCAAATAGGAACGATCGCTGACTGGCTGAATTAAGAAATTTTTACTAACGCTAGACCAGTATCGACTTTAACAGACACGACTTAGGTAGGAACTGGGTTGGTAACAAAATTTGCCATCGAATTGCGAAAAACAATAGTCATGGGAATAAACCCGGTTTTTTTGTTTGGTTGCGTATGCTCTGATAGAAATCCGCACTTATGTTGTAATATTTTATAAATCCGGGGTTTAGTCACCACAAAAGGGCGAAAATGGGATGAAAGGACAATATCCCTACACCTATTTTTTCCTAATGTTTTCCTATTCCCTATTCTCTATTTAAAACAAAAGATAGAGGGTTACTTTTATCTTCGGCAAAACCTAGAATGCCGCGATCGCAATGTTTGTACAACAAATTTCCCTGATGATCAAAGAGAAAAGTGGCGCCTCTTTGAGTTAAATAACTAGAATTAGGTATATAGGTTGACCAATTACTTAGGACTTCGGTCATGTTTCTTAACCTGAGTGTTGCTAGTTCAAAAGGACGTTGACAACCTTTTCCACCTGCAAGGTTAAAAAATGAACCCTTTAGGGGTGGTAAAGGTTTAGCATGAATTACTTCATGAGCATCAATTAGTTGAGGTGCTTTTTTATCCCCTAGATAACCTCTCAGTACTTCTCTTAAAGTGCCTGGACTACCAATGCCTGCACACATGATCATTAAATTGAGGAAAGCACTTTGACCTTTATTTAATAAGGGAAATTTCCAGGTTAATCCCTGATATAATTCTAATTCTTGATGTAATTTGGCATCTGGATCGACAAATAATGATTCAGTGGGAAATTTGGTATATTTACAAAATCTCTCACCAGAAGCGTAATTACCAATACCGATCGCCCGTAGTGTTATCCCCAATTCTTGCAATTTTGCTGATTCTCGTTGTAACCACCAAGCATATTCGAGATTATCAAAATCGCCCAATTGTGACCAGATTAAAACTAACAGACGATTAACATTTTCACAACCACTGAGAATAGGAACAGTCTGGCCATCACTAATTCTTAAACGTTGGCTTTGTTTTAGGATCTGATATATATTCATAGAATTTTTAGGTGTTAGGACATTAATCAAATTGAAATCCTTTACAATTATAAAAAGGATTAAGTATAAATATTTACTGAGTTGTTGACTCCTAAATTTTTTTCTGACTTTTGACTTTTAAGTTTTGACTTTTAGGTTAATCAGGAGTCAAATTCTCAGTGAAATATTAATTATAAATACTTGCTGAATTGTTGACTCCTAAATTTTTTTCTAAGTTTTGACTTTTAAGTTTTGACTGTTTACTTTTGACTAGCGCATGCTCTGTTTTTTCTCTGCTTTTAAGTCTCGACTATTAGAAGCAGCTAATTCTGCATCCATTAAGGTTTTTCCTGTTGCTGCTAAATAAACGTCATCTAGACTTGGTCGTGCTTGAGCAATACCAAAAATAGGTAAACCAGCTTCTTGTAATGATCGTTGAATTTTGATTAAAGCATCGCTCTGGGGTGTAACAACTAGGTTTAAAGAATTGCCCTGAGCAGCATTGATAATAACTTCTTGAACTATTGGCAGGGGAGCCAGTAATGTTTTAGCTCTTTCTGCTTCTTCAGCAGGAGAAAATTCTCTAATGCGCAAAGTGATGCGATCGCCTCCTACTCGATCTTTAAGTTCCGAAGGAGTACCAGTTGCAATAACCACCCCTTTATCAATAATAGCTACCCGGTCTGCTAAAGCATCCACTTCTTCAAGATAGTGACTAGTGATCAAAACTGTTGTGCCTGAGTCGCGTAACTGACGCAAAAAATCCCATACGGCTACCCTACTGTCAATATCTAAACCGACTGTAGGTTCATCTAAAACTAAGACATCTGGTTGATGTAACAAACCTGCTGCTAGGTCAAGACGTTTACGGATACCACCAGAGTAAGTACCAGTTTTTTTATCTGCCCAGTCTTTTATCTCAAGAAGACTAATCACTTTGTCGATTCTTTCTTTGGCCAGTTTGCTAGGGATATGATATATTGCTCCTTGAAGTTCCAGTAGTTCTCGACCTGTTAATACTTTGTCTAATGCTACTTCTTGGGCAACATACCCAAGGCGTTGTCTGGCTATTCTTGGTTGGTCAACCACCGAAATACCTGATACTTCTAAGCGTCCAGCATCTGGTGTAATTAGTGTACATAGAGCGCGTAGAGTAGTTGTTTTGCCAGCACCATTGGGGCCAAGTAAACCAAATATTTCTCCAGATTCTATCTTAAAGGAAACGTCTTTAACTGCTACGGATGAACCATAACTTTTTTGAAGATTTTCTATTAAAACTGCTGGTGTCATAGTTATTAGTATATTCAGAGTTTTCTATAATTATTGTAATTGTTTATTATTGATTTTACCAAAAATAAAATTTCATGTTAACTCTCATTAATTAGCCATAATAAAAATACTTTTCTCACTTTAATTGATCCGATATTCTCAATTGCCTAATTTTTTTTCATGTTCAAAGACAGAGATATGATATCAATACTCCCCTCGGATAGGAAATGAAAAAAATATTCGAGTCTTTCAAGCTTCCTTATTACAGGATGTACTGATTACTTCACAAGCTGATTTGCACCTCAAAACCAAAAGTTATTTTAGTTATCACCTTATCAGTTATTAAATTGATAATAGCCATAATTCAATTATACCAGAAATATCAATTTTTTCTATTTAAATTGATTCTAAAAGAGTCAATAAATAGTAGTAATTAGTTCGTTCATCATGACAATCAAGCTGTAATGAAACAAGTTTTGTAGCTATATAGCTTTACCTACATAAATGCCACATCTTGGCTGTAAAAAAATGTTAAAATAGAATAATTAGCAGCTTATTTTTATTTGTATATTAAAGATGAAATTACTCTTATTTCCAAACTAACATTTTTAATATTATTTTTTCTGCTTTTTCCCTTGTTTTGGTTTATGATTATCAGAGGCATCCTATAAAAAAAATGTGGTTAATTAAAAGATATTTTTTTTTCTGATTTTACATAAATATATCCTCACAATTATCATGTTATTGAATGATTTAATTTCCTAGTAATCCATGAAAAAAAGTTTAGCTAATAATCAAAAAAATTAACTAATTATTTGTTTGATTAATAATTTAAAATTTACAAAAAAATAGTATTAATTCATAATAATTGATATTAAAGCCTTAGAGGGTATCTGTAAAAAAAATTCACGGGGTAACAAGCTAGCTAAAAAACCATATATAGAATGTTTTAGCCTTCAGGGACTGAAAAATATTTCAACAAAAAGAAACCCTTATTGAGAAATTTTGAAGTGTAGTGTGTTCAAAGAGCGAACCCAATACAATCTCCTAGTCAAGGTGAATCATTATTCTAGTTAAGAGAATAATATTATGAAAAAAACTAACTTTTAAATTTATCTTTAATCAAAAATTATGGTCTAATTAACCACTGTATTTATCGCTTTTATTCCCCTGCAATAATATATAAATCTATGAGGATTAAGCCTCATTAAATTTTCTACTAATCAAAAAAAAATTATTATTTATTTCTCAATAAGTACAAGATAATCCTACAAAAAAGCTACTATTTTTTTATTTCATTTATGTCTTTCTGTATTAGTTATTGATATATATTTTGAACCTCTTTTTTTTATTTTTTAGTATAAAAAATAACTAATTCTGCCTGAAATAGCTATTAATAAAATTAAATTATCCAGTCTCGTTTAATTATATTAGCTCCTTCTAGATTATAACCAACGCTTTTATAATCTTTAAACATTGCTTCTATTCCCATTCTCTGGTTGTAGATTTTTTTTAACTTTGACTACGGATAATAAATTCGTCAAAATATACCATTTTTTTTTGCAACATATTTTTGACAATATTTCTGTTTTTTATAATTGAGTAAATTATATATTCCCTATTACATATTGGTAATCTTTTAATTGAATAATAATTTAGCTTCACCGATATTGACTTTTAACTCTGATAGTGGCTCATATTTTATCCTAATCATAGTTTATTTTTTTATCTCAAATTTTATCCTAATGATAGTTTATTTTTTTTATCTCAAAACAAAACATATATCTTGTTTTTAATATTTTTTCAACTAATGGGATAAGAAAATACTACGGAATTCTCTATCTATGGTTAGAATTATTTAATATGCTTTCAATTATTTTAACACAGGAAAAATTACTATTTTTTTTCTATTAAATTACTATAGGTAAAGCCATCTTTTTGGAAGCTACAGTAATCATTAAAAGATTAAGATATTAACAGTAAATACGGTCTCAAATTAATACTATATCTGAAGTGAATTGGAATAAATTTTACTCATATTTTTAACTACAGGAAACCAGAATAAAGCTATGCTAAAGTCATTTACAAGCACAAAATATTTGTACCTTTTTTTCCTTACCTTATAATTTTATTGGTAGGAGAAAATAACTGCTTAATTTTAATATTTGTACAGTTTTATGTACTGAGAATCACGTATAATAATATTTGTAATGTTACTATTTGGGATAGACTAAATTTTTGCTTAACATGGTTTTGATAAAAGCCTAATAAATTCACTTTTATTAATTTTTATTTGTAATTACCAACCCTTTTTAATCATATTTTTAACTATTTCAAAAAACTTTTGAAATGAATAAATAATCAATAAAAAAAAATTTGTGAAACTCAGCGATCGCTTTGATATCCTTTTCTAATTTCTGAGGATCGCTAACATTCATCCTAATATTATACTCAACAATTCTGGGCCTGGGAGTTATCTTGGCAATACTATCTCTTGAAACTTGCTTTTGAGCATTTGGAATGCTGTATTCTAAGTCCCAGAAAAACCAGATGCTGAAACTTCATTTTGACCTACTTTTTCTAGGAATCTCGGCTTATTTAGGGGAACAAATAAATGAGACTTTCTATTGAAACTCAAGATAAAGTTTTTTCACCTTACCTATATCTTAAACAATTTAGGACAACAATCATATCATTGTATTTAACTTTTAATCAAACCCTAGATTCTCTGGAAAAAGTAGTCCTGATCGCGTAATAGTTTTTTATCAAAATAAAGTAATAAAGTTAGGTTTGTCAAGATGAATTTTCCTAAGTGAAAGTTGACCAAAATTATTAAATATGGACATGCCCAAAGTATAGTCAACCTCCTTTCTCTGATCCTCATTATGGGCGAAAATTTGTAGAAAATCTTAGGCGACAACCTATCAATGAAGCAACAAAAATATCAATGAAGCAACAAAAATAATGATAGATAAAATCTTGCCAGAATGATTCCCATCATCAGGGATACGCTCTTCATAACTGGTTATTTCAGGAAGATGGTTTTGATAGTTTTTGTGTTATACCATCTCCCCTTAATTAATTATAATAATAACTTATCTTTTATTTCTCATCATCTTTCCTTAATTAGCCTTCGCACTAGCTACTTTACCTAGGGATTTTGACACCAGTTTATAGGCTTGTAAAAAAGGTACATAATAGAGTTGCCAAATATTCTGGTAATCACTTTCTCCAAGTCCTACAGTTAACTCTTCGCGGACTTTAGGAACGTGAATTGTACCAAACATATAGTCCCAAAATGAGAATATTAAGCCAAAGTTTTTGTCATAATATTCTACTTTTTCGCTATGATGAATATGGTGCATAGCTGGGCTCTGGAAGATATGACTTAAGTGCCAACCAAAAGAAACCCAAATATGAGAGTGTCGTAGATGAATAATAAACCTAAACAAAAAGCTTGATATCAGTAAACCAGCAATTGTAATAGCTTTGACTTCTTGGTTAACAAAGTAACCGAATATTCCCATATAAATTCCCAGAAAAAATATTTTCATGGTTTGCTTTAATCCTATATCAATTGGATGATATCTAAAGCCTGTAATAGGATTCAATCCCTCTGCTAAATGATGAGCTTTATGGAACTCCCAAAGTACTGGAATTTTGTGTAGAAGATAATGAGCCAAAAAAACACCAAAATCTATTACTAAAACTGCAAAAGTTGTATAAACAATTTTGAGAGCAAGAGTCATTTCTACTTGGATTTCAGTCTTTCCAAATAACCCACATAAAAACTGATTTACGAAATCGGAAGTAATTTGTGATAGGGTAAAAAAACCAGTCAGGCTAACAATTATTGCCAATACACCGTTAATCAGGTAGCACTGATAGTCTAAAATTGCTGATTGTTTAGTATATAGAGATTTGGGAAAGCAATATGCTAATGCTTTTCTCAAGCCAAAACCATTTGATTTTGACTCACGGACATAATAAACCCCCAAAATAAATACAATAAATACTATTGTATAGACAAAATACAACTTATGATGAGGGTTAAATACTGGAAAAGCTACCATAAATAATGATTTTAATACTTCAGGCAGCTGTTGAATAAATTGTTGGATGGAATTAAGCATATCAAACTCCTGAGATTTTTATTTTAATTTTCAGGTTAGCAATAAATATATACCCATTTTGTAATCACATTGACCTAAATATTCGGATACGGGGTAATTGTCTATATTTTTTTAGATTTTAACAATTTAAATTACCTATTCTCACAAATACTAATAACAGTTCAAGTTTTGTAGAGTTAGGATTTTATGGTTTTTTTAAGTTGATAATATGTTATTAAAGTTTTTAACAACTTATCTATTTCCTAGGTTTCGATTTAAGCTATAGTTATAGCTAGTTTTTTAACCTTTATTTTTGATGCACAATAATTGTGAATCTATATCTATCATAGCATAAATTTAACGCTTTCGCCAAGGAATAATATGATCATCAGCTAATGTTTGAGAAACAGCGATCGCTCCGTAAAGATTTAGATGACTAGGGTCAGAAAAGTTGTCATAAGTTTCTGGCCATGCACTGCCTAAATCTCGAAATATAAAATTAGTATATTCCCCAGATAACTGTTGCATATATTCCTGAAATTCTTGTTCATAAACAGTTCGTACTTCATCCAAATATACTATAGTTAAAGGCATATTTACAAATACAAAATTAACCCCTATTGACTGAGTATATTGTAGTAATTTTTTGAGTGCAGTGGTTTGTTTTCCTCGTAATTGAAACTCAGCATAATCAGCATCGTAATCACCAGAAACTTTAGTATAATTTTGATAGTAACTTTCAGGTTTAAATTTAATAGAAATTGGCAGAAAACCATTTGCTTGAAATTGCTCTAACTCTAGGTTATGATCTTTTACTAAATCCTGGTTACCTTCCCCAGACAAAAAATCAAAATTTGTCGGATTCTTAATAATTGATACTATCAATCTTTTTAGGCGATCGCGCTGCTGATAAGTCACTGATATTTTCTTAACTTTTGACTCTAATTTTTTCAATATTTGCTTATATTTATTTAAATCATAATTAACTGATGAGTCTGATCTATTATTCCCAATAATAAACGAACCAGCATCTACTTGATCATAACCTTCAGAACCAGCAATAATATCAAAAGTTCTATCAACTCTACCACTATTTAGAGCCCGAACTCCATCAGCAAAAATAATTAATTTTGGCAATTGTTCTGGTGGTAAAACCTGACGTACAATCAAATCTACTACTTGAGCAGTTGCACCATTTACCCCAAAATTATAAATTCTGAAATTTGGATATCCTAAAGCTGCCAAACTTTCAGCAAGCACCGTGGGATCGACCCCTCTCAAAGCTCTAGAACTACCAACTATTAAAATATCTGGTATTTTTTTTTCTGCTTCTAAATATTGTTGATAACGAAGCAACTGTTCATCTAATTGCGGACTATTAAAACTAGGATAATTCATTAATCCTGAAGCTTGATTTTCATCTACAATTTCTTCTGATTGAGTTTGGCAATTTCGACCTTGACAAATATTTCCATACAGAGAAACATCTGGAACTTTCTTTAATATTTCATCTACTTTTAAATCAGTTTGAACCGTCAATAAAATTCCCAAAGCAGCATAAGAAATAGCAGCAAACCATTTACCATAACTGCGACTATTGTATGTTAATGAATTACTTATTTTTGTCAAATCTTCTTCATTAGGAATAAATAAACGCGAGCCAATAAGTAACTGCTGAATACCTGTCAACAGACGTCCTTTAAATAATGTGTACCCATGAAAATATAAAAGACTTGAGTCACTTTTTTCAGTCATTTTTGGTGCTAACTTGAGGAAAGCACGATCTGCTCTTTTACCCAACAAAAAATCCATTTCGGCAGTTGCAGCAAACTCTGGAGGTTTTTCAGAATATCGTCGATTTTTCGTAGTAAAATTAATACCGTAGCGCCATAAAGGTAATTTTTGACCAGCACGACGACCGTAAACCCTTACCCCACTAACTCCAGGAATTTGAAGTTGACGCAAAAAATTAGCAATGCATGGTCCTACTTGAGATTGAGATGGACTTGTAGGAGCTTCGCTCATAACATGCAATAATTCTTGCTTCGATAATATTAATACCCGGATACCACCTGTTTTAAGTCTTTGATCAAGGTTAGAATTAACTAATCTATTTAACAAAAAACTAATTGCTTCATAGTTTCCTTGACTTGCCAAAACCTCAGCACTAGCAGATAGATCTTGATTTTCTGATGCCGGTAAATTCAACCAGTCTATCCAGCGAGGAAATTCTTTCCTTTTGTAGTTACTTTCATTAACCGTACAACCGTATATGGTAGCAGCTTGAATACCTCTTGGTATAATTGTAGCTAATATAGAAGCGATCGCTGCTTTTGTTTTCTGTTGATCTGGATACTCTTGGCTGGAATTATTAGTACTAGTACAAAATAAATGTAAAGTTGATTCTTTGAGGATCCCTCGAATATCAACTCCCAGGGTAGCCAGCTTTTGTTTAAGCAAACGTTCAATTGCAGTTACATCCCCCCAACTCGCCCATTCTTGTAGCATCAGATCGGGTGGAGTTAGATCCACTCGCAACATCCAGTCAGGAGCCGTTTCACCTCGAACAAGTAGAGAAATTAAAGCTTCATGGAAATCTTTAAGTTTGAGGTCTCTTAGTTTTTGAGTAATTGGTTCAGCTAACAGAGATGGATCGGGACTATAAGTTGCTTCACAAGATACCCATAAGATTTTTTGAGTTTTTAACTTAAAATTTTTAGTAACATCCTCTAATTGTGAACTTGTTTCTGTTAATTTTTCCTTAAATTGTTTTTCTCTAACACTAACATTTACACAGACCCCTAACTCACCTAAAATTTCACTCAGATAACTAGCAATTGCATCTGGGTGACCATACTTAGCTAACCTTTTAGAAGAAACTGTTAAAGAAGAATTAATCAGATTAATATCTGATTCCTTGAGTTTATCTAGCTGCGTTTTTAACTTAGACTTTTCTGGTTCAGTACTAGAAAAAGTCTCTGAGTCGAATTTTGGAGATAAAAAGTTGAGATTATCTAATGTGTCATTAGACCCGACAAAATCCTGATCAGGAGCTAACAGCAATTCAGAGGCAACATCGCGATGGATATCCAGTTCAGAAGATTGTCCAACACCAATTTTTGTGAATTTTTCTTCAGGTAAACCTTCAGTGCCATGATAATTTTGTGAGTATTCTTGAGGAGTAGAAGCAGTAGAAGTAGATGTTGGATCGAAATTAGTTTCTGAATCATTAGATAAGATAGGAGAATTTAGTCTCCCACTTTGAGCCCTTACCTTATTACTATCAAGTTTTACTGTCCAGTCAGGTCGCCTACGTCCCAAAGTACGACCACACAGAAACGTCTGGTAAATCCGAGGTTGATTAGGAGGTAATAAAGATTCTATATTGATCTGACTCAGTGCCTGAGAAAACTGGGCAAGTGCAAAGCTCATTTCAGGACATTTTTCTGCTTCACAGAGAATATGTAGATGATTACCTCGCAATCTTACCTGTACTTGTACTTCTGGAAGTCCTAAAGCTTCCTTAGCCCAAATTCCCAGGGGGGAGCTATTTTCAGTTAATATTGTTTTATTCCCTTTCATCTTCTCTATTAGACCCGGAGATTTTCCTGAAACGAGGATTCTTAGTTTGTGTTCTGCACAACTGCACGTTTCATGTTCCAAGCCCGAAACATTAAGCCCACTTAATTAAATTAAATACCTTGTCTATACCTGAGTTAGTTCTCTTCCATAGTATTCATAGATTATAACGGGAACCTAAAAACAAATACGTAGAAGTCGCCAGGACGGTTAGAACATTCTCACTATTCTCAAATATAGTCCATGCTGCGAATGTACAGAAAAAAATTTCATTTGCTAACCTTTCACTAATTGTAGACATCCCTGTTATAACTTTACCAATTATCCTGAAATTTACGACTTTACAGGTTATACCTTGGTCATCCTTTTTACAAACAAGAATTTTGGAGTTTTACCTTCCCTATTAAGTTATACTAATTTCTGAAAATAATGCTATAATTTATTTATGACTTTAGGTAGAATTATAATAGAGTTGTTAAAATTTAAGCAAAAAAAAATCCCTTGAACCCTAAACTTATCTAGTTTAAGCGTGCTTTGAAGAATTAAAATACTCAAAACCATCAAGAGCAAACTTTTGAGCATTTTCAATTTTTCCACACCCAACAACTCAGGCTAAGTAGAGATCCCTGCTAGAACAATCTTTAGGGGAAAGGTAAGCTTTATTTTTGGAGAGTAATAGTTTTACTGTTCATTTTTTTAGTTTTTCTCCTCATAACATTAAAAACAGTTTTCCCTGGTGTTCAATATTGATTTAGTCATTTTCTAACACTACCTCCAGATTTAAACCCAGTACATAAAAATCTTTATAGATTTATTCAACAGACTCCAGGTAAGGTTCAGTAATAGAGTATGGGAATTAAGCCCCAAAAATGGCTAAAACAAAAAAAAGTCCAGCATTTAGGGTACTTTTGAGCATTAAAATTATGAAAATATTATTTAGTAAGCTTTTGAGCATTTTTAATTTTCCCACACCCAACAACTCTAATGTTTTCCAGCTCTAGATATTAAGATGTGTAGATATCTTTAGCCAATGAACCTTACTCCCATAATTGTTCTCTAATCATTAATTAGGACTATCAAATAATACAGTTGTTAAATAATAATCTGTCCATTCAGGCCCAAAAGCTTTTTCCAAGACTCGGCGGGTTTTATCATTTTGTCTCTGTTGAGTGCAATAATGGTGTTGAGCCTTGAGAATTTCAAGCTGTTGTTCTGGAGAAACAGGTTTTTGGGCGATCGCTTGTTGGCAATGTATTTCTAGGTAAGATTCTACTATTGATATAAATTTTTGTTCTTCCTCTAAACCAGTTGGTCGTATAAATAGACAAAACTCTGAAAATATTTCTCCCCATTGTGGTAGTTGCCGAGGATGAGCAAATTCTTTTATTGGTAAAGCTTGGAGTTGATAATTATAGACTTCTGGTAGTTTTCTATCTTGACTTTGAGGTGATATATCAACCACTGCTGCACTTATTTGGCCTCTTGCCCCTACTAAATCTGTACCAAATATAGGCAAAGGATAACTTATTCTGGGAAACATGACACAGTGCAAGATATCCAGCTTCGGGCCTATGGTTGCTAGTTCTAGATGTAGCTTGCGGAACTGAGCAGTTTGATAGCATTTGTTTTGAATTATGAGTTTTTCTCCTTCCAAACGTCCTTCTACATAACCTAGATCTGCAGGTAGATAATATGGTTCTAGGTTAAGGTATCGCTGCCAAACTGCCTCTATAGAATTTGCCAGTTGGCATACTAAGGGATTTTGTTGAATTCCTTGAGATGGAATTGATGTTTTTAACATTCTTGTTATGGGCTAGTTTATTGAGTTATTGTTATATTTACTTTTTGAGATTTGAGATAGTTACTTGAATTTTATTTATGTATTAGTACAATCCCAAAATTTTATCTCATTGAGAGAGCTAAAAGCAAAAAGTCTAAACTAATTGCTCCGTTACTTGCTTAGTCTCTAATATTATGATTTTGGTTTTGCAGTTGATGCCCTTAAAAACTGTCCAATTACATATATTAGTCAAGAATCAGTCACTTTTGACACCTCTAGTTTTATGGCCACATTAAGGATTGTCCAATAAATAGTAGGTCATCAGCTTATAGCTTCTTTCATAGATAATGACAATTGTTGAGTTTGTCAATTATTAATGTTATTGATTTTAATTTTCCTAAATACTAAATTATTACCAATATTTACTTTCAGTCAACTTTTTCTTATATGGTAAATCGAACTAAAATTTAACCTATATTTACAATATCAACAGGGATAAATAGTTACTAAGTAAAGTTTAATAACATTAATTTGCATAATTGATTAATAGTGATAGATTATAAATATGAAGAAGTAAATAGACTTCTTTAAAAGATGTACAAGAGTTCAAGCGATAACTTAAAGGAGGTAACAAACAAAACTGTTTAATCAATTGATCATCTCTCTGTTCAGACATCAACAGCTACTCCTTTGTCAGGGGCTAATATTTTCTCAAGATTTAATAATCTGGGAGTAAAAATTTCTTAGGTTTGTGTTTGAGTTTTACTCCATTTTTATGTAGTAATATAGAGGAAATAATTTAAGCAACTCAGGAGGCTATAACTCTGTTAAGTCAGATAAAACTTGTATCATTATCGTTAAATACTAAAAATCAACACCTATATCTAAAACTGAAACTTCTTTAAGTGGTAAAAAGGGAGCAATCCAACTAAAGTTAATAGCTTAGTAGATCTCCATAGATAATCTTAGATAGTAAAGAAGTCACTCAGGGAGTAAAGCTTAGGTGTTGATTTTTAATGGTTGATGAACTGACTGATAATCATTGCATGATCTAGATATAAGATAATGTCTTTCTCTTATTGTTATAAAGGCAGAGACGAGAAGATAGAAGGGCTTCTGCCAATCGTAACTAAATTTTTTAGATAATATAAATTATACACAATATAAATAATAAATATTCACCCTCTTATTGTTATAAAGGCAGAGACGAGAAGATAGAAGGGCTTCTGCCAATCGTAACTAAATTTTTTAGATAATATAAATTATACACAATATAAATAATAAATATTCACCCTTTCTTGTGCTTTAGGATCGTAGGCTGATGGATTGGGATTTGAATGAGAAATTTTGTTCCCTGTCCAGCTTTTGAAAAACATTTGAGTTGACCCTGATGTTTTTCTGTAATGATTTGATAGCTGATAGACAAACCCATACCTGTCCCTTTACCTATAGGTTTTGTTGTAAAGAATGGATCAAAAATATACTTTTTAATATTTTCTGGGATACCACAACCATTATCTGTGATAGTTATTTGTACTAATTCTGGGTCAATTACAGATGTACTAATTATGATTTGATTAGAACTAGGTCTATCCTGGGTTTGTTCGTATGCAAGGTTGGTATTGGCTTCTTCTAAGCTATCAATGGCATTTACCAGAATATTCATAAATACTTGGTTAATTTGGCCATAGGAGCATTCTACAAGAGGTAGTTTCTCATATTCTCGGATTATTTGAATCTCTATCCCTTGAGGTTGAACCTTAAAGCGATGTTGTAAAATCCTTAGGGTGCTCTCAATACCCTCATGAATATCAACGGGTTTGAATTCAGCTTTATCTGTACGAGAAAAATTTCGCAGCGACAATACTATTTCTCGGATACGTTCAGCACCTATTTTCATAGACGCGAGGGTTTGAAGTACATCTGAGCGGATAAACTCTAAGTTTATATCTTCAGCTTGCGTTTTAATTTCATCAATAGGATTTGGGTAGTTTTTTTCATAGAGCTTTAGAAAATCCAAGAATATTGTAGTATATTCCTCCATATAATTGAGATTAGCATAAATAAAGTTAAGAGGGTTATTAATTTCATGGGCAACTCCTGCAACTAAGCGTCCTAGAGCTGCCATTTTTTCTGATTGGATTAACTGTGATTGTGACTCCTTCACCTGCTCTAAAGCTTGCTCTAGTTCTACTGTACGTTCGGCTACTTTCTGTTCTAAGTTTTCAGTAAGGTGGTACAACTTTAACTGTGTTTTCACACGGGCAATTAATTCTGCTTCTTGAAATGGCTTAGTCACATAATCAACTGCTCCTAAACTAAGTCCCTTAACTTTATCAATACAATCACTAAGAGCAGTCATAAAAATTATGGGTATATTTTTAGTGATGTTACAAGCTTTGAAACGGCGACAAGTTTCAAAACCATCAATACCAGGCATCATTACATCAAGAAGAATCAAGCTGGGTAAACTTAATTTTGCTTGAGTAATAGCTAATTCACCATCTGTGGCGATAGCCACTTCAAAGTCAGCATCACTTAAAGCTTCTGAAAGAACTGCTAAGTTTGCAGGAGTATCATCTACTACTAAAATTAAATCTGAATGGTCCATAATTTATCAGTTTAAATATTATTATTATATGATGTATAACTTGATCAAAAAATATAACTGTTTCTCAGTATAAAGCTGAAAAGGTTCATTTCATAACTGCCTCAATTTCCACTTGTTAGGAAAAGTTGCATCCAGTTGAGCCCTTAATTATTTGATTTTTCTAAAGATTCTTGAATAAAGATTGTAATTTTTTTAATTTCAAAATCTTTAGCTTGCTGAACAATATGATCGACAAAAGCCCCATATTCTTGGTTCTCTTTTTCTAACTCTTGAGCTACTGCTACTAACTTTTTCAATCTACCTTGTTGAGCAAGTTGAAATAAGTCTTCTAGAACTACTAGTGGGGGTAATACATCTACAGCAGTAGTTTTTTGCTTCCTGCTATTTTGTTGATGTTGCAAATCACTAGAACCAGGAGTAAGAATAGATTCATATTTCCAAGTAATCTGTAAGTGTTCTTGTAGTAGCTTAAATAATTCATCTGATCCAACAGGTTTTTCTAGAAAACCATCCCCACCAGCATCCAAACTCTTCTGTCTAACTGTTGATATAACTGATGCAGAAGAGACAATTACCGGAATTGGCTTAAGTATTTCCGATGTTCTAATGTGCTTCATAAACTCATATCCATCCATTACTGGCATCATCAAATCAGTAATAATTAAGTTAGGTCGAAATTTATTAGCCTTATTCAAACCATCTTCCCCGTTTTCTGCTTCAATAACATTAAATTTGAGCGGTTCGAGTAAGTTAACAATTACCGAGCGGTTTTCCCACTTATTATCGACAACTAACAAAGTTTGTAAATCCCCTTCATAACCAATTAATTGCTTTTTAGTGTCAGTGATAACCTGATCTTGCCACTCTAGTGCTAAGGGAAAATCAATCTCAAAAGTAAAAGTACTGCCGACTCCTAACTCACTTTTCACTTGAATATTGCTACCCATAAGACTGAGAATATTATCAGTAATAGTAAGTCCTAATCCAGTCCCTTCAGAGTGTCGTTTACCCTCACCAACCTGTTCAAAGGGTTGGAAAATTTTTTCTAAAGAATCTGGACTTATGCCAATACCTGTATCTTTAATCTGAAAACTGAGTCTGACATTATCTTGAGGTATTTGAGCTTTATCTTTTTTTTGTTCTGCCATAGAATCAATAATTCTTACCTTAAATGTCACTTGACCCTTTTCAGTAAACTTAGCAGCATTTCCTAGTAAATTAATCAATACCTGACGCAATCTTTTAGGATCGGTTACAATGCCTTCGGGTAAATTCGCATCTGGTAGGTAAACAAAATCAACGCCTTTTTTTTCTGTCCGAATACAAATAATTTCCCCAATTCCTTGAAGAAAAGATGGTAGATGAATCGCTTGGGGTTGCAATTCTAGTTTACGGGCTTCAATTTTAGAGATATCCAGGATATCATTAATCAGAGTGAGTAGGTGAGAACCACATTGATGAATGATATCAATCCCTTTTTTTTCTTTTTCTCCCCAGGCTTCCGAACGACTCAGGATTTCAGTGTAACCCAGAATCCCGTTGAGAGGGGTACGGAGTTCATGGCTCATATTAGCTAAAAATTCACTTTTTGCCTTATTGGCTGCATCTGCAACTTGTCGCTTCTGTTCTAAAAAATCTAAAGAATAGTAAGAATTAGCTAATTTAACTGCCATTTGGTTAAATTGTTGAGCTATTTGCTGGATTTCATCACCAGTCTGAATATCCAAATGATAATTTAAAGTACCGATATCTAATTTGGTGGCGGCAGTTTTCAGGGTTTGAATTGAACGAATTACTGGTAACAATGTTAGGTAAAACTCACCAATAAAAATCAGTAAAACTACCAAAATTAAACAGTAGGTTAAAATAGCTGCATTTTGCTTAAATTGGATCGCAAATTGTTGGCTCTGGTCATTTTTTACCCTGACTTCCTCCAACAAGAAGCTGAGAAACAGCCGAATATCACCCCCAAATGACTTGATCGCTTTGATATCTTGCTTGATACTAGAAGTAGAATAATCTTGATTGTTTATAATCTCATTAGCTAGGCGTACAAGAAGTTGATAACGGCGGCCTACCACTTCGGTTTTTTGAGATTCTGGTATTAGCTCTTTTATCTTTTCCAAACTAGCCAAAAACTTTAATTTCTCTTGCTGATAGCTATTCAGATAAAAAACACCACGATTAAACAAAAGATAGTCTTTCAGGAAGGAAGTTTGTGTTTCTAGAGAAAGCATAAGTGCATGAGTTATATAAACTGCTTGATTAGTATGATTGCGGGCTTTCTCTATGGATTTTTCTGTCCTTCCAATCAAAAGTCTACTAACTCCGAGTAAAGAAGTTACTAATCCCAAAGAAATTGATGTCGAAAGGATAAATTTAGTTAGAATCTTCATTTTTCCGCCACTTTTGTATACTTGAGACGGGTATAGATTTGTCGTATCTCCTCAAAGTCTGCGTCCTGACCCAAAGTATAACCATTAGATTCAGTACCACTTACATCTACAACACCTATGGGAGCATCGATCAAGATTTCTTGCAATTGAACGATCATTTGGGGTGTAAACTTCTTCGCATTGATAACTATGGGAGGTGCAGGTATAGGGTTTGACTCCCAGATAATTTTGTAATTAGCATCTAGTTTTCCTGATTTTTGACTCCGCAGGAAAGAGGCTTTATCGTTAGTGACTGCATCTACAACACCATCTACTAAATCTTGTGTTGCTTTATCGTGACTGCCAGAGTAACGAATTTTAGAAAAGTCTCTTGTAGGATTTATACCTGCAGTTTCCAAACCATTCATGGGTATGAGGAAACCAGAAGTAGAAGATGGACTAACAAAAGCAAAACGTTTACCTTTTAAATCTTCCAGAGTTTTAATATTTTTGGTAGTATTAGCAATAATTACACTAGTATACCAAGGTCGGCCACTAATTCTGTTTATGGGCATAACTAAGGGTCTAATATTGGGATTACGTTCTTTAGCTTTGATATAGGTAAGAGCTGCCAAATATGCCATATCTACCTCTTCTTTAACAATCAAATCCACTGCTTCTGCGTAATTTTTCGTGATTTGGAAATTAACTGGGCGTTTGAGAAGAGTTTCTAGATGTTCAGCTAAAGGTTGTAATTTTTCTTGCTGCCCTTCGGGACTTTGCCAAGGCAGCACTGCTACCTGTAAAGGCTCGCTAGAATAGAGATTAGTGGGATTCTGTGGGTCTGGTTCAGGTAATAGCGGAGGTAAAATTGAAGTACAACTAACAGTGATTGTACTGATAGATAAGAGTAAGTAAAAAAAGAGCGAATATCTGAAAAAAGGATGATTTGGCCATAAATTCAACTTCATATATTATTAAACCTCTTTTAATAATGGAAAAGTTTGTGAGGAACTAAGTCTTTTAAATTAAGACATTTATGAATGCATTATACCAAATCAATTTTAGTAAGAGGGTATTTAAAAAAATTACAACCTTTGCCATAGATAAGATTTTGTGTTACAATCTTTATATTATCTATTTAAAGTAGTTTTAGTTATTAATTACTAAGTATAATGCAGTGTTCAGTATTAAGATTAAAATACTGAAGTTTATTTTTTTTCCGAATCTTAAAAAGTAGGCTTGAGACCTTGTTTTTTTTGGTCAAAATATCATTTTTGGTAATTTGAGTAGAATGATAAAATTAGTGATAATTTAGCCAAAGTTGGATTTTAATTCGGTATTTTTAAGCTAAACCTAATATTCTTGACCAAGCTAGTTTGAATTGCTAAACTACTGCTGTATTATGAAATTAAGTTAAATATTAAAAATAAGGTCTTAGAGAAAACGAAAATAATAAGTTAATTACTTCTAAATTTAAGTGGCTCCCAGCTCTTCGTTGAGGGAATGCTCCGCCAAAAGCAAATATAATTAAAGTAAAGAAATTTAAGAGTAACGGTTTCTAACTAGATTTGAAAAATCTGTAGTTATTTGAATCTTTGGGTGGGGTCAATGGGAATATATTTTACCCTTGCTCTTGTTGTTCATACCTATTTACTATTACTATGTAGGATTTGAAAAATTGTTGGTAGGTCTATTATATAAGATGCTTGAGTACTGAACTTGATTACTATTTCAAAGATAAACAGGTGAAGGAGTCTTAGAAAAAATGGAAAATCTAATAGATAATTGCAAAGATATATTCAGGAAGAGTAAATACCCAAAACTTAGGCGGTATAGCTACATAAGGTTTGTTTTTGGTAATTATTTGAGATGTTTATACTACAACTAGTGCCTTTGGGGATATTGTTGATACTTTGAATAAAAAATAAGTAAATTTTTAGCACAAATAGCTATAGTAGTTACATCTATACCTTGGATACATAATCTCAGCAAGCTAAGAAGTATATTTGAGGGTTTTTTAATTGGGAGGGATGTTCAATATGTCTTTTTTGACTATGGCGATCGCTTCTTTTCTAGAAAAAACTGGAGTGATAACTAATTTTTTTATGGTTAAAAAAACAAGGACGTGACTAGGGAGTTTCCCAACTAAGGATTTTTTTATATGATGACTCAGACAGTTTCTGCATTTTATCGGAAGATTCAATAAATGGAAAAAGTATGAATTTAAAATAAGGATTATATAATAGAGTTGTTTGGTGTGGGAAAATTAAAGAGCCTCAAAAGCTTACTCTATAAGCTTTTCATTATTTTAATACTCAATCTTCATGCTTAAACCTAGATTGATTTTGGGTTTTAGCCATTTTTTGTGGGTTAATTCTCAACAACTCTGGTAATTAAATAAATATAACAGAGTTGCTTGATGTGAGAAAATTAAAAATGCTCAAAAGTTTACTCTTGATGGTTTTGAGTATTTTAATTCTTCAAAGCATGCTTAAACATGAACTTGTTTTGGGTTTTAGCCATTTTTTTTGTTTAATTCCCAACAACTCTAATAGATTTTTCAAAATTTTTAGTAAATTATGAACCTGATACTATACAGCAAACCAGGCTGTCACCTTTGTGAAGGACTTCAAGAAAAACTTGAAGAAATACTGAAAGACCCCGAAAACCCCTGTCAATTTAAGCTAGAGGTTAGAGATATTACCACCCGTGATGACTGGTTTCAAGCTTATCAATATGAAGTACCTGTACTTTGTGTATCTCAGACAGATACAACAACTGAAAAGCTTATACCACGTCCCTCTCCTCGAATGCCGGTGAGAAAATTGCAACAAATGTTACAAAAATATTTGTAATTTTTTGCTATGGATGACAAAAAATCTTAATGATTATTCAGGGTCATTTGTTGAATAAATCAAAAGTTTAATATCAAGAAAGTGTAATATCAAGTCTGATTAATTAGCTACAATAGAGTTGTTGGGAATTAAGCCCCAAAAATGGCTAAAACTTAAAACAAGTAAGTTTAGGTTTAAAGGTGTTTTTCAGAATTTTAATCATGAAAAATTTACCCTATAAATTTTTGAATACTTTTAACTTTCCCATAGGAAACAACTCTAATAAAAATATTTTTCTTACATCAATTGCTCCCAGTTCCCAATTGGCTAAAATTTTTCCACAGACGGTGGGGTGGGTATTCAAAGAGATATGATATAAATGGTAGATATTTGAAGCAGTTAGCACTCAGTAAACGGAAGTCATGTATTGGAAATTCTTAAGTCATGCATTAAGATCTCACAAGTTTATAACTTTGATTTGACAGTAACTTTAGAAAATTATTTGAGCTTTTCAAGTGAGACACTATTTGTGATATCTTTAAAGTGAATTGGTATGACTACAAAAACTATTGGAGTTCCTAATATGAAATTGAGAGAATTATTAGCAAAAGTTTCAAGTATTTCACTGACTAATAATTACCAAGCTTTAGAAACAGAAATCAAATTGTGATATCTTTAAGGTGAATTGGTATGACTACAAAAACTATTGGAGTTCCTAATATGAAATTGAGAGAATTATTAGCAAAAGTTTCAAGTATTTCACTGACTAATAATTACCAAGCTTTAGAAACAGAAATCAAAGGTTTGGCGACAAATTCACATGCTTGTCAAACAGGGGATTTATTTTTAGGAATGCCAGGCACCCGTGTTGATGGGGGAGATTTCTGGAAAAGTGCGATCGCTAATGGCGCAGTGGGAGCTATAGTTTCAGTCTCGGCAGCAACAAAACATCCAGCTAAAAATGAGTGTGTTATTCCAGTTGCGGATATGAGCCAAACCTGCCCAGAAATTGCTGCTGCTTTCTATGACTACCCTGGGCAAAAAATGAAAATGGTTGGCATCACTGGTACTAATGGCAAAACGACTACTACTCATTTAGTCGAATTTATCTTGAATAATGCTCAACTACCTACCGCTTTATTTGGTACTCTTTATATGCGTTGGCCAGGATTTCAAAAAACGGCAGCTTACACCACATCTTTCCCAGTGGAATTACAAAATCAACTAGCACAAGCATTAGCAGCAGGGAGTAAATATGGAATCATGGAAGTTAGTTCCCATTCTCTAGATCAAAAACGAGTTTGGGGTTGTACTTATGAGGTGGCGGTATTTACAAATTTGACGCAAGACCATTTGGACTATCACAAAGATATGGATGATTACTTTGAAGCTAAAGCACGGCTTTTTAGTTCTGACTATCTCAAGGGTCGGGCGATAGTTAATGCTGATGATCCTTATGGCCAAAAGTTAATTGCCAGACTAGAGTCAGAAAAGGTTTGGAGTTATAGCACGAGTGATACTTCTACAGATTTATGGGCATCAGATTTGGAATATAAGCCGACAGGAGTTAAGGGGATGCTGCATACTCCCAAGGGGGAGATGATTTTTAGTTTGCCATTGGTAGGGCAGTACAATTTATCTAATATGTTGGCTGCGGTAGGGACGACGTTGCATTTAGGTTTAGATTTGTCAATGGTGGTTACTCAGTTATCAGATTTTCCGGGAGTACCTGGTCGTATGGAAAGGGTACAGGTTACTGAGGGCCAGGATGTAAGTGTAATTGTTGATTATGCTCATACTCCTGATAGTTTAGAGAATTTGTTAAAGGCAGCCCGACCTTTTATTCCTGGTCGCATGATTTGTGTGTTTGGTTGTGGAGGCGATCGTGATCGTACTAAGCGACCCAAAATGGGTAAAATTGCTGCTGAGTTATCAGATTTAGCTGTGGTGAGTTCTGATAACCCTCGCACTGAAGATCCCGAAAGAATTTTACAGGATATATTGGAGGGAATATCCCCAGAAGTTAAGCCTTTGGTTATCAGCGATCGCGCTGAAGCTATTCGTACTGCTATTATGGAAGCTCAGTCTGGAGATGGGGTATTAATAGCTGGAAAAGGTCACGAAGATTATCAAATTCTCGGTACAGAAAAAATTCATTTTGATGACCGAGAGCAGGCAAGAAATACTTTGAGAGATAAGTATGGTTTAAGTCAAAAATAAATTAAAGGAGTCTATCCCACTGATAAGAATTTTCAGGGGACTTGACAGTTAAATGAAAATTTACTCAGGTTATTTGCTTTGTTGCACTGCGGATGCCCATAGTGTAAAAATGACAGTACATGGCATAAAAGTAAATATAAGTAAGTTTAAGTCCAAGTCTAAGTCCAAATCAAAGTCCAAGTAAGGTCTTAGTAACTGGTCGGAGTATCATACTTCCTTAAAACAAAGAGGTACTTTGATATATGGGCTCACCCTATAAGGTAATAAAGCAGTGGGAGTGGGTCAATCAAAAGAAGATTAGATCTCGAAGAGCATTCGAGTTGTTTATTTGGACTCCCAGGACGACAAAAACAAAGATTTATAGAATCTATCTTTCACTTGATGGGATTAGATTTACCTGAGCATGAAATAGGACTGATATCCCTTAGAGTCCCCGAAATTAAATATAGTGATACCAGTTATGCCAATAACAGAAGGGATTCATTTGATAGTAGATTCTACAGGGATCAAAATTTACGGTGAAGAAGAATGGAAAACCAGGATTCATCGGTTTTGGTAAACCTAGAACATGGGGTAAATTACATCATAAAAAAAACGGAGAGGGTGGGATTCGAACCCACGGAGACTCTCGCCTCACTCGATTTCAAGTCGAGCGCATTCGACCACTCTGCCACCTCTCCTCAATCAGCCAAAAATTAAAGCCATAAAGCTAAAGATAGCCAAAAATAAATTATATAGAATTTTTGACCAAATAAGCTTGGACATTCATAATATTTTGACTAATATTTATTATAGCACTTGTGCAGGATCAAAAACAGATTTTGCTGGGTAATATAAAATTTTTTCAGAAATTACTGTCAAGTCATGGCCAACCCAAACCAAAGCTACTTGAGAAACAACACCTGCTTCTATAGATACAATTGAGAAATTTCGTCTTTTGTGGCCTTCATTATCAATAATCCGTGGTACACTTGCTGCATTCAAATACAAAGTCCCTTCAGCATCCAGATCAACACACTTACGTAACTGCTTATCAGTATGGCGTAATTTATGGTGCATGTGACCAAAGGCAACCAGAGGAATGTTTTTACCCAACTTACGGGATTCTATTATTGCATCAGTAAAGTCTGGATCGCCAAAATCCCCACCGATAGGTTTCCAATCACGACCCACCGGATCTTCGGGAGCATTTCCTAAACCAGTTGGACCATTATGGCCAAGAAAAATCACATTTTCATGGAGGGCACTTTCTATGGCTTTTAGCATTAAGTCAGTAGATTCCTCAAAACTATTAACTCCAAACCGTTTTTGATAAAAATCTTGATATTTCCATTTTGGACCTCCCCAACTAAAAGGGCGAGTCCCCACTACTGTCAGGTTGAAATCTGGAAAGTCCAATTTACTATAACCTACATGGGCTTCTCCAAATAAATCTATTTGCTCTTGAACCCTATCTTCTTGAGTTAGGTCATAAGGACATTTTTCTCTACCCCAAGAAGTTGCAGTATACCAGGCGTCGTGATTACCGAAAACAGCTGCTTTAGGTATGTCAAGAGCAGCAATTTCCCTGACAATTTCTACTGCTTCATTACCAAAGTCTCCGACAAATAGTACTAAATCAACTCCCAGATATTTGAGGGCTATTTCATCTTCAGGTTCCCATTGATTGTGAATATCTCCGACAACGGCAATTCTTATCAATTTTTCTTTGTCTTCTGTCATATTTACTGTTTTTTGTCAAAACAATTTGATTTTAGTCAGTTTTTCCTTAAATAATCTTAACAACAATTTTGATGCGTCCAGAGGTTAAAATACTCTGGATTTTAAGCAAATGTGATGGCCACGGGCTCAAGCTACGAAACACACTGTTGACGATATTTTTTAGCTAAATTGTGGAGAAGCCTCATACCATAATCTTTGATTTGGTTTGAAATAAATCGACGGCCAATTAATGGGGGTTGATGTCCTGTGTATTGACAATATTATTCTGGTTTTTTTTGATTCTTAATGTACTTTTTCAAAGTATAAATTGTTACTTCGCCACAAGAAGCAATAAAATAAGAACTTTTCCCAAGAACATCTTTCCAGTAAATATTGTTAATTTGTTTTACGAATTCTTTCCTTCGTTTTCTGCTTCTCGACGTTTTAATGTTATTAACTAGCCTGCTTAATGTAACGTTTGGATGATACTTAAACCAAATATGGACGTGGTTTTCTTCCCTATTAAACTCTACTAATTTACATTCCTATTTAATTAATAATTGTCCCAAAGTTTCATTTAAGCGAGCCAGTATTATTGAAAGTGTTAAAGGAAAGTTTGGTTGATTTTATACCAGAACTTTTCCCCTAGAAAAATAACGAAAACCTTAATGGGAAAAACTTTGATCTAGTTCCTATCGTTGTTCGGCATGGGTACAAACTTGCCTGTGATATCAGAATTTACAAGTTTACCCATAGTGACAAAAAAATTAGATCAATAGCTTTTTCTGTCTTGGTCCGGGGAAAAAATATTCGTGCTTTAGTATTTCATAGCCGATGCTTCAGGAATTTGATTTGACGTTTTACCAGAACAATTTCTGGGAAGACTTCAATGTACCAGTTAACATATGATTTCGATAGGTATCTTCTAGTAACAATAAACGGAAAGGGTGCAGACAAACCTGCCAAGGAAAAGGATTATTTTTAATTTGATACCATTTTTCCTTGAATACTTCTGCTTGCAAATGATAGTCAAAAGAATTTAGTGCAGGTTGATATAATTTCAAATATAAAGTCATCCGATGCTGAGTTTCACTGGTTGCTGCTAACCAACAGGGGAAAGTATTCGGTTGGTTTGCTTCCTCCATAAAAGTAATCTGGTGAGCACGAATACCAACGTGAGAGAAATACTCTGGAATGGGTTCGGCGACCTCAAGACTACATCCCCATTCAACAGCTTCAATTTTATGATCGTCTATAATTAAGACTTGAGAAAAGTTCTTACAACCAGTTAATTGAGCAACTCTCACACTGGTAGAATATTCAAAAATGTCTTGTTTGAGGCCATGAGTAAGAATAAGTCCATCATCAACTACTAATAGATGTTGGCAAATGCGATAAGCTTCCTCTAAGTTGTGAGTTACTAGTAAAGTTACTCCTTGATAATTTTCTAGGGTGCTAAGAACTAATGTTTCAATTTGATGTCTTAGGTGGGTATCTAATGCGGAAAAAGCTTCATCTAATAATAAAGCTTCTGGTTGACTTGCTAATGCTCGTGCTAAAGCTACCCTTTGTTGCTGACCTCCGGAAAGTTCTCCAGGATATCGTTTTTCATATCCTGGTAACTGCACTGCTAAAAGATGGGTTTGTACTTTTTGTTGAATATCACTTGATGACAAACCTTTGGGCAAACCAAAAGCAATATTTTCAGCTACAGTTAGATGGGGAAAGAGAGCGTAGTTTTGAAATAGATAACCAACATGGCGATCGCGACTAGGTAAATCAATTTTCAGTTTTGCATCGAATAATACTCGCCCATTTAAAACTATGCGTCCTTGAGTGGGATTTTCTAAGCCAGCAATGCAACGCAGAATCATACTTTTGCCAGCACCAGAACCTCCTAATAACCCCACTGGTTTGTTATTAGCGCTGAAAGCAACATCTAACATGAATCCGTGAAGTTGCTTTTGAATATCTACAAATAGACTTTGTGACTGGCTGCGGGAGTTGAGTAGAAAAGGTTGAGGTTGAACTTGAGTTATAGAGCGCACATCAATAATTTGCTTTTCTGTTTTTTGTACTATGCGCTTTTTGATTTGAGATTCTGACCAAAAGTTGACACCAGTTATCACCCCAAGAGATATGGCTAAAATGACTAACACCCAAATAAGTGCTTCTTTCATATTTCCACCTTCAGAAGCAAAGAAAATAGCGATGGGAATAGTTTCAGTTTTGCCGGGAATGCTTCCTGCTAGCATTAAAGTTGCCCCAAACTCCCCCAGGGATCTAGCAAAAGCTAATAATGCTCCGGCAATTATTCCTGGTTTTGCTAAAGGTAACAAAATTCGCCAAAATACTCGCCATTCTGAAGCTCCTAAAGTTCTGGCACAAGCAAGCAAACTGGTATCAATTTGATTAAAAGCTGCTAGTGATGTTTTGTACATTAGGGGAAATGAGACTACTGTAGCTGCTATTACGGTGGCAGGCCAAGTAAAAATTAATGTTATCCCCATTGAGGAGAGTAAATGACCAACAGGACCGTTTCTACCTAGCAATAATAGTAAGAGAAAACCTGTGACGGTTGGAGGCAATACTAGAGGGGATGTTAATATAGCATCAATTAGTCCTTTGTTTTTACCACGATATCCTAGCATCCAACGTGCTGTAGCAATGCCGAGAAAAAAGGTGATTATTGTAGTTACTGTTGCAGTTTTTAGGGAAATCCAAGCAGGGGAGAGGTCTAAGTTCATTATTATTATTTTTAATAAAGGGTAGTTTTTAAGTGTGATAAACAACCCTTGGTTGATGTTTCCTGTGTATTAATTTTCTGGAAAAATGAAAATATTTGATGTCAATAAATTTTATCAAGGTAGTTATTTTGATACTGGTGCATTGCAATTATTTCCGTAATAGTTTTAGTCTTCATCTGGAGTTACTTTCTACAACTAGGTTTATTTTCTATCTTTTTTCATTCAATAAACTGTTTTTTTTACTACAGGATAGAGGAGTATTTTATTCCTATAGAAAAAAAAATAGGGACATTCAGTGAAGGGTCTCAAAAGAATAATTTTATTTATAATTAATTACCAGAATATGATATAATTAACTCTAATAGCAGTCGTTACTATTGAAACTGATAGTATAAGTGTTCTCAAATTCAGTAACTTTGAAGACTGATAAAAAACCGGATTTATATTAGATATATTATAAAAATAATATCTACACATATAAACCCGGTTTCTATATTTAGATATGCATTACCAAATTTTACGATGATACAATAAAATTAATGATTTTCCAGAGCTAGGAATATTCCACAGTGCTACCTGTAGGGATAATTTCTGTTTTTCATGGCAAAGGTTTATATGAATTACTTCTACAAAAAACAAAATGTAGAATATACAAATGCTTGACGTAAGTTCTGACAGCATTGGGATTATATTTGTGAGAATTTTTTAGCGATGAACAATGGTACCTATGTGTTCACCATTCACTGCAGCAGTAATATTATCGGGGTTAAAACTATCAACAATTTGAACTTGGCTTATTTGTTGGAAATAATCAAGCAAATCTAACAAAACCCTTTCAAATGGTAAGGTTGCAAAATTACTTTCTCTGACTTCCTTTGTGGAAATTTCTGAGATCAAGCTTGCATCTTTCTTGGTATTAGGGTTTTTCTTGTAAGGTCCCTTTACATCTTTAAGTAAAGTTAGATTTTACACCTAAAACATTCTGCCAATAAAAACGCACCAGAGTCGCTACTATGAGGAGGAATGCATCCAATAGCTGGAGGATTTTTCCATAATGAATATGGAGGAACTCCTGTAAAAATTACTCCAGGAACACTACGAATAAATAAAGGTAAAAGATGTCCGAAAACTTCTGGAGGAATGGCAACTTTTATCTAAATTAATCATCGTTGTTTAGTGTAATAAAGCCATATTTTTCAAATACAGCTTTTGCCTCTGGGGTTAATATAAATTCTTCTAGTTGTTTAGCAGCTTCAATGTTTTTACTATCTTTAATTATTGCCATAGGATATACTATTGGTGTATGAGATTTTTCCGGTGCATTAGCAACAATTTTTGCTCGGCTTGAATCCTTAGTATCTGTCTGATAAACAATTCCAGCATCAACATTTCCTGTTGTTACATAATTGACGATTTGACGCACATTTTTAGCAAAAACTATTTTCGGTTTTACTGTTTCATAAACACCTAGATAACTCAAAATTTCTTGACCATATTTTCCTGCAGGAACACTTTTTGGTTCACCAATAGATATTGTCTTAATAGTGTCTTTTGTTAAATCTTGAAAGGTGTTAATTGAAGCTGTATTTTCTTGGGGAACTATTAACACCATTTTATTTTTGAGTAAGTCACGAAGGCTTTTATCTATTATGAGACCTTTTTCTTGCAACATATTCATGTGGGAAGGAGATGCAGAGATGAATAAATCTACTGGGGCACCTTGTTCAATTTGTTGTCGTAGAGAGCCGGAAGAAGCTAAGTTTAATGTTAAAGAAATATCAGGCTTTTTTTGTTCATAGATAGGTTTAATCTCTGCCATTGCATCTTTGAGACTAGCTGCTGCTGAAATTGTTAAGTTGATTCTGGAAGTGGTAAGCTGAGAATATGAATTATTGGTGTTTGGGCTACAACTAATTATTAATAAAGAAGTAAGTATGGCTATAAATTTGAAGGTAGCGATCGCGCTTTTTTTCATGTCTATTATTCCCATGTTTAAGTTTTCTCAAAGTTATTAATATTGTAGATTTTTTTCTGTTAAAATTCCACGATAAAACAATGTTATATTAGAATCTTCAATATAAATATTAGCCTTCATAATATTTTCAACGGTACTATTAAAAAAGTAGTAAATAGGGCTGTAGATACTGAATTAACTTGATAAATTGCCCCTAGATTAGGAAGCTGATATTTTTCCATTTTCTAGTTATAATTTGTAGTCTAAACCTGCGTTGTTGAGAACTGTTTGTATTATTAAAGGTTTTTAATCATGAGATTATAGATATTTTTTCTAAAGTTTATATGTAATCATGAATTACCCAATAACACTATATATCGCGTACTTTTATATTGAATTTTTAATACTATAATTAGTTTTTTTTATGATAGATATTACTTGAAAAATATATTATTTAGTAACGATAAAATAATAAAATATCTAATTCCAATACGGAGGCGAAATCTAGGTTAAATTTCTCCAATTTGCAACTCAAAAAAATTAGCGATCGCTTCTGCCTCAGTTCTGAAAAGTAATATTTTATCTATAATTATCACATATTGTGTGCAATACTTTCAGGCTTTAAGGCTTGAGCATCAAAGATTAATGTTTTCTCTACAATTTTGGTACTGATACCATTTATCCATAAAGTCGCCTTTAACAAAGGATAATAACTATTAGCAAAATACTTATTCCGGTAATAATTATTAAGGGTATTATTACAGCATTATTACAGAGAAATAGTATGAGAAACTGCTTACTCAAAAACTTAATGCTGTAGATTCACCGGAGCTCATCTTGTCTCCCTATTATTTTCTCTTGAAATTTTTGGGTTTTAGGAAGTATTGAATATTTTGACTTTACAAATTAAGAAATTACTGTATATAAAATGTAGACTAATTATACTTGATTTATTTATTTCAAATGGAGCTAAAAGGACTATATATTAGGCGAAATATTTACTTAAATTTTTAGTCGTTTTAAATTGAAATTTACTCAACCATATTTTTTGTTTTATGGTGAAAAGTGAATAATATTTTCACCTTTTTTATGAAATGAAGAAATAGGTCAGAATATTCTTCACCTTTGTTCTCTTTGAAAAAAAACTGAACTATAATATGATTATTTCTCATAGAATCAGGGTAGTAAACTTATGAAGCTAAGTCATACCAAACTTCTACTTCATAATACTACAATCTACAAGGAATAAATAATATGAACATTGGAACTATATTTGGGAAATTATCAATAGTTGCTGGAGGGTTAATTTTCACAGCTGCTACTGCTGGAAATGCTTATGCTAGTACAATGTTTTTCACTGATGTTAATGCTTTTGATGCATTAACAGATACAACTTTAATAGAAGATTTTGAGGCTTTCTCACTAAAAAATCGGCCTTTGTCATCCTTTGTTAGTAATGGCAATACATATATAGGCCATACTGGTGCACGATATCCCAATGTATGGGTTTCTTCCCCTGGATATACTAATTACGGTGTTCCTATAACTACTAGTAGTATAATTACTGCTACCGGTGATGAAGATTTTACAGTGGAATTTGGTACACCTACGGAAGCAGTAGGATTTGATACTTATCTTAATACTTATGGTCCAGCAACAGTCAATGTTTTTGGTGCTAATAATCTCCTTGATACTTTTGTGCTAAATCAAGACCCAACAACTGTAAGATTTTTAGGAATACTTGCTAGTGAAGAAATTAGTTCTATTCGCTGGACTACTGTAGATGGAGGGAAAATTAATACAGGAATTGATAATATTATCCAAGGCTCAAAGATTGATAATAAATCAACACCAGAACCATCATTACTTATAGGAATAGTAAGCACCTTTGTTATTGCTCTTTTATCCCGAAAGAGACAAGTCATAGTAAAATGACGTCAGGCAGAGGAAAAAACTTCTGTCTTCCTGGCACTAAAATCTAATTATTTAACCAGACATAATATAACTTGGGCAGAGTTACCTCTAAATCAGAAAAGAGCGATCGCTCCTGTTGTCAAAAAGATTTGAGCGGCTAAAAACTTAATAGGGACGTTCCATGGAACGTCCCTAAGATAATAATTATTGACAAGTGTTATTACACAGGTAAATAAGCCTCTTGGTGAGTTTTGATAGTGCAATCAGAACGAGGATAAGTAACACACATTAATAGGAAGCCTTTTTCCATCACTTCGTCATCTAAGAAGTTTTGGTCTTCTTGATCTATTTCACCTTCAACTAATCTACCAGTGCAGCTAGAGCAAGCTCCAGCACGGCAAGAAACAGGTAAATCTATGCCTGCTTCGTCGGCAGCATCTAGTATATAGGTATCCTCATCAACATCGATGGTGACATCCATTTCTGGGGGTTTGTTTTTCTTGCCTTTGATTAATCTTACTTTATAAGTAGTCATTGGTTTTATTCTCCTTTTTGTTTAATGAAAAATTGTGTGAATGAGCTATCAGCTATCAGCTATCAACTTTAACAAGATTTACTTGCTAAATGTGATTACTAAGTGCTAAAAACTATATTAACTGCAAGGTACTGCTGTGGGGGTGCAGCTACCTGCCTGGAAAGATTTTCCGCAACTACAAGTTTCTGTGGCGTTGGGGTTAATAAACTTTAAACCGCCTTCTGTGAGACTTTCTATGTAGTCAACTACAACTCCTTCTAATAAAGGCGCGCTTTTAGGATCTATAAATATTCGTAACTGATCTTTTTCAAGGAGCAAGTCATCTGTCTTAGGAGCATTAGCAATATTCAAGGAATATTGATAGCCACTGCAACCTCCATCCACAACAGAGATGCGGATGCCTTGATTTGAGTCTTGCAGGAACTTTGTCAGTTGAGAAGCAGCTTTTTCTGTTAAACTCAGAGTCATAATCTTTAGGAAAAGTAATTTATACTTACCGATAAAATAATTATCCAGATAGGCGACACCCGTCTCTTGTCTGGCTTAGTGAATTTAGTATTGTCAGGAAAAATGTTACTTTAAGAGGCTATAGGTAAATCAGACTAACACTTAAACTGATTGTATTGCTCATACAAGTGCACCCTGAATTTTGAAAGTTATCGCCTCAGTGTCAGTCTGATCTTACTGCACATCGCTGTCGCGAACGTACACCCTAAAATATTTTAAACTTGCCGTATATATTAATTCCTTATTTATAACTTAAACCAAAGGTCTAACTATAAACTGTTTGTTGTGATCATTTCTGTCGTAAAATTATTCTTAATAGCTATAGAGTCAGCTACTAATTCTCTACTGAGAGAACCGCAAACCTGACAGTTGGGGTCATGGTAGGGGCGAAGTTTAGCAAATTCCATGCTATCCAAATTCATTGTTAGCAGTTGTGACCACAAGGGTTTACTAAATCCTGTAATCTGTTTGATAGCTTCTGAAGCTGCTAGACAAGCTAAAGTTCCAGAAACTATCCCCAATACTCCGAACCCACGTCTGTCCCACTGTGGTTTTTCTGGGAACAGACAAGACAAACAAGGAGTTTTACCAGGATCTATGGTGGTTAAATAAGCTTCCATACTATTCATGGCAGCTTCCACCATTGGTTTGCGCCAACGTACACAGGCAGCATTCAGTAAATTCCGTTCGTCAAAGTTGTGGGCACAGTCTATAGCAATATCAGCAGACTGTACCAATGGGTCGACATTTTCAGCCGTAACATATTCGGGAACTGCTTCAATTTCAATATCTGGGTTAATGGCAGATAGAGTTTCCTTTGCTTTGTCTACTCGGACTTTACCCACCCAGTCGTCTGTCATCAAGATTTGACGGTTCATGTCATCAAGCCGTAGTTCTCCACCTCGGACTAAAATTAATTTCCCGATACCTGCTACTGCTAAATACAATGCTACCGTGCCACCTAAGCCACCAACTCCAGTTACTACTGCTGTTGTTGACTTGAGTCGTTGCTGTGCTTCCTCTCCAAAGCCCGGGAGCATCATTTGACGACTATAACGTTCTAATTCTTTTGGTGTAAGGTTGGAGATCATTTCAGTTATTACTTATCAGTTATTCAGTACCCCTAGCAATAAGGAAACTTAAAATCCAAAATTTCCTTTGACCAGAGCTGTTGTTGACTTGAGTCACTGCTGTGGTTCCTCTCCAAAGCCTGGGAGTATCATTTCAGTTATTAATTAATAGTACCTCCAGCAATAGGGAGACTTGAACCCAAAATTTATTTTTTGATCCCCTTAAAAGGGCTGGAGGCAATTAACTTTATCTATTCGTGAAAGTTTTCTCCTTACTCAGCACTAATTTCTGTTAATTTAACCACATCTTTGTGTTCTTTTTGAAAGACTGGAAATACTTTTTGTTCTTGAGCATTAGATGTCAAAAAAGTTTTATAAGCTGATTCTAATCCTGCTTTATATGCAGTTATTTTTTCTGTTTCAGTCAGTTTAGTGTTTTCGTCAACTTCTGCAATTGCTGAAGAGAAAACTTTTAATATATGGAGGCGATTTACATTTACAGTTGTTTGGTCAAAAGGAATTTCAAAAAAATTGAGAAAGTCTTCTGCATCTACTAGTTCGTTGAAATTTTTTAATGTTTTCATGATGATGAACCTCAGTGTTATTTAATAGTGGATATTTCTCATTAATAATGAGAGATAAAAATAACAATAAATGTTGCCAACTTTAATTGAGTTGGAGATTTTTGAGAACAACAAAAATTGTCATATTTTCCTATATAGAGGCTGTTAAATATTCACAGAATATTTATATAATTTACCTCTCAAACTCAGGAAAAGCTTAATTTTTTATAGTTTACAAACTTCTTTATATTTTTTCGCCAACTCAATGCCAGCTTTAGCCATTTTTTCTCCTTCATCTTCCATTTTTTCTAGAGAAGTAAACCCAAAACGTTGAGCATCTCGTAAAGTTCTAGCAACCACCAAAAGACGACCGCAAAATACCAAAGCCCAACCAAATCCTTCATGGTTGATATTAACAACTACTTGCATAATTTCATTAGTTTCTAATTCAATGCTAGTAGCTATTGCATTGTAGAATAACTTAATTCGAGCCAAAGTCATGGGGTTGACTTCTTCATCAGTAGAAATCTGGCGCTTTTCTTGCTTGCTAACAATGTAAGGCTTAAGAATTAATTCGGGAGACCAAGATTTATATACTCCATAGGAGTCCTGAGCTTGAATTGATCTAATTAATTCCTTAATAAAAGGTGCAGAATAAATGTCAGTTGTTGTTGTTGTTTCTGTTTGAACTGTCATAGTTTTATACCTCTTCAAGTGCAGCTTCTAAGTCAGATTCAGAAGATTTTTGTAAAGCTTTCCTTAACCAAGGGGGGGGATTGCCTTTTAATGTTTGTACCAATTTATCAAGGACTTCAGCAATTGTTTGTTCTTCTGAAGTTGACTTCATTGGAGTAACTTTTTTATTAATTAAACGACCTGCTGCCGGTCCACCAATTTCTAGCACATAAACGATCGTGCAGTCGAGCAAAGCTTCAACCTTGGCATGAAGTTTTTCTAGTTTATCTTGCTTGGAAGCATCTTGCTCTAAATTACCACCAAAAGTCATGGGTTCTAGAGCTTGATATCCTGTGTCATTTATTTCATACAATGCCATTTGTTTGGCAGAACCAAAGTGACCATCTATATGAATAAAATCAGTTGTGGCAAATGCAACTTTCATTGTTACTTTTTCTCCTTATTGTATGTACCAAAAACTAATAGAAAAAAACTATTAGCCCTTGATAACAAGCTTGTGGGTTCACAGACTAAAATAAACGGCAAAATCAGGCAATTGTTAAAATTTGTTCCAATTTTTTATCTTGTCAAACTATTAGTTTAACTCAGCCTGAATGCCAAAGATTCATTTATTTATGCCTGAGTACTTAATAATGAATAATCATTGGTGTGAATTTTTGATTCCTCTTGCTCTAGGAAAATATTACCAATATCAAATAATAAATTCATTGTACCACGGTAACCAACAGAACAACGTTGACCATTACCAAGGCGATCGTAAATTGGCATTCCCATCCGATAGAGATCAATATTTAACTTCTCAGATATTATCTTACCACGAGAATTGGTAATTAGTAAATCCGAACCTGCTGCCACTTCTTCTAAATCTCCCAAGTCCCCAACTATCACATTTTCCGTAGGTAATTTTTCAAGTAACGGCGATCGCGTAGTTGTGACAGCAGAATGAATATCTCCCCCCATTTCTCGCACAAACCAACTTGTTGCCCAAAGTAAATCTGGTTCCAGGGCAATAGATACTTGCTTATGCCCAAAATAGAAGTGAGTATCCAACATCGCATCCTGTAACTGACGGCGTTGGCGTAGGTATTTCTCAGGAACTTCACAGCCTTTGTCAAGATGAGGATCAATTCGAGATACAATTAGCTGAGACAATTTTAACATGAAACTATCTACAGCACCCAAACCAGTCAACCGAGAGAACACTTGATATTGAGTACCAAATTTTTCTTGCAAAATTATAGCTGCATTTCGCATACTTTCCCCAATAGCAAAGGTGAAAGATGAGTGACGTAAATTACGCAAATCCTCTATTGTGGTACCACCTGAGCTTGTAGCACTATAAATATCATCAATTAAATGCCCGTCCAAAGACTGAGATAAGTCCGGTACAACTATTGGAATGAACCCAAAATCTTCTACAATATCCTTGATTTCCTGGACATCTCCAGGAGCAAGACAAGAACCAGCTAAAATTGTAATCAAAGGTTTTTTAATTTCTTTGGGAATAGGCTCCCCATAATCATAACCTACTATACATTCTACTGTAGTAGCAAAACCGTCCTGAGCAGAACCCTTATAATCTGGACTAGAAACATTTAATATGGGGAACCCATCTAATTCTGGATGCTCTTCCCTAAATTTCTTAAGAATACGCTCCATGTCATCCCCTCTGGTTTCAGTTAAACCAGTAGTCAACAAACCAATTACCTTTGGTTTTGACTTCTCAAGCTGAGTCAGCAGCGCTTTATCAATGTTATCCTCCCCTCCCAAAATAGTTGTCACTTCACTCATAGCAGTAGTAGACAAGGGAATAGCTTCCTGGAAGTGATTCACCAATAATACCTTAGCAAAAGCAGTACAACCTTGAGTACCGTGGAACATTGGCATCATCCCATTAATTCCTAAGTATGCTAAAGCCGCACCCAAAGGTTGACTGAGTTTCAGAGGATTTGTGGATAATGATTGTTTATGAAAATTGACTGTTGTTGGTGGAATATTAGTTAAACTTGGTAAAGTTTCAACAGCCAAAACATCATCTAACTGACATGCCTCTAACCAAGGTGCCGGTTGTCTCACCTGTTCCCAAACCGGACTATAGAGAGCTTCATCTAATTCTTTAGCCATTTCTATCATCCCATGATATCCGGCGTAGGGATGATGACGTTCTTGGTTAATGTGTAAAAAGGGAATTCGGGCTTTGAGAGCAGTATACTGGTTACGACCACCTGCTATAAGCATATCAGCTTTAGTCTCGGCAATTACTTTTAAGAGTATTTCGGCATTACCTTTTTCTAGCAAAATACCATCTTTACCGAGCAACTTTTTGATTTTAGCCTTATCCTCTTCTGTACTTTTCTTGGTGCTAGTAGCAACCACATCCATCTCTAAATCTTTAGCTGCCGAAATAATAGACCAACTTTTCACCCCACCTGTGTAGAGTACAACTTTTTTACCTTTTAGACGTTGGCGATAGGGTTCTAATATTTCTTCAAGAATAGTTGTTTCTTCAGCGATCAGTTTTTCTGTCCGTTCTTGCAGGCCAGCATCCCCAATTTTGGCAGCAATATTCCGGAGGCAGTTATTAATATCAGCAACACCATAAAATGATTCTTCAATGTAAGGAATGCCATATTCTTCCTCCATTTTTCGTGCCATATTGATCATAGCTTTAGAGCAGATCATAACGTTGAGTTTGGCACGGTGGGCATAACAAACTTCTTTGTAAGTAGCATCTCCCGTGATTTTTGACAATACCCGAATGCCAACTTTTTCAAACAGGGGTAACATTGCCCACATTTCCCCAGCAATATTATATTCCCCAATTAGGTTTATGTCATAAGGTGTAGTAAATTCAGGTTCTGCCGTACCTACTACATGGTCTAATAATGCTTCTGCGCCAACCCGGTTACCCAGATTTTTGCTACCGATGAAACCAGGAGAGTTAACGGGAATGACCGGAATTTCTAATTTTTTAGTAGCGACTTTACAAACTGTTTCTAGGTCATCTCCAATTAAAGCAGTAACACAGGTGGCATAGACAAATATAGCAGGAGGTTGATAACGTTTTTTTAATTCAGCGATCGCCCTCAATAATTTTTTCTCTCCGCCCATAATAATGTCATTTTCACCCATATCAGTGGTGAAACCCATTTTGTATAGATGGGAACTGGAGGAAAGACTTCCACGAGCTCCCCAGGAGTTACCAGAACAACCTAAAGGACCGTGAACCAGGTGAGCTGCATCTGTAATTGGAACTAGAGCAATACTAGCACCATCAAAGGCACAACCCCCTTGAGCAGCTCCGGGTGCTGCTTGTTGCTGGCAGCCTTTCTGTTTTTTATCTCCGTTATTTTTTTGATGGTTGTGTTCGCAACCTGGCTCATTTAAAAGTTCGGCAACTTTGCCTGGGGTTATCATAGCCATGTTATTAAGTCTCTTTATTAACTACTATGGGGCGGGGATGGAGTATTTAATCTTAGAATGACAAATTTTTATTATGATTTTTGTATAAAGGTTAGCATTTTGTCGGTTGGGTTAAGTAACGAAACCTAACAAATAGATTTTAGTAATGAATTGACACATCTAAAAGAGTGCGGACGACAGACTACTAAATCCATTATATAGTTTGAATTTATGCCGTATCAAGTAGCCGACTGGACTGTTGCTAAAATAGTGCGTCTGCTGCTCAATGAAACGAGAATATATCCAAAACAGACAAATCTGCAAATAAAGTAGAAGGATATAAAAAAAGGAGGGAAACTTGTAACTTTACCTCCTTTATTGAAATAGCCAGTGCCACTAATATAACTAACACTGACTTTTTTTGTGGCGATCGCTTAACGAACCAAGTCAAAAGATGTATCGTTAACACCTAGATCCATGCTACCACGGTCTAATTCATCAAGGATAGTATTAACGATCCAGTTGATGAGGTTGAATGCTCCCTTATATCCTAAGATAGAATAACGGTGTTGGTGATGGCGGTCGAAAATAGGATAGCCAATACGTACTAATGGAGTACCAGTGTCACGTTGTAGGAACTTACCGTATGAGTTACCAATTAACAAATCAACTGGCTCAGTATCCAACAATGAACGTAAGTGCCATAAGTCCTTACCGATCCAAACTGTAGCTTCTTTGCCATTAGGATCATTAGCTAACAATTCCTTAGCTTCTTCTTCAAAACCAGCAACGTTACCGTTATTTACAACAACGTGAACTGGTTGCATACCTAATTCTAGAGTGAAATTCAACAAGCCCAATACATGGTCAGGATCACCGTAGATAGCAATACGCTTACCGTGCAACCAAGCTTGAGAGTCAGTGATAGCATCAACTACACGACCACGCTCAATTTCTAACTCTTCAGGAATAGCCTTACCAGTCAATTCAGACAAAGCCATTAAGAACTCATCTGTACCACGAACACCAATAGGGCGGTATGTAGCTGTTTTTTGACCACCTTCTTGTTTCAGGTACTCTAGAGTCTTAGGAGTGCTGTATTTTTGGAAGGAAATAGTAGCTTTAGCATTGATGGAATCACCCGCTTCTTCTAGAGTTGTACCACCATTGTACATCTTGAATTCACCCAAGTTAGGAGAATCAAAACTCTCAGCGTTGTCAGCTAAAACAGTGCTAGGAACATCCATTAAAGACAGAATATTCTTTAAATCCCGGATGTTGCCAATGTAAGGGTCGAAACCAGGGATAAAGTTGATTTTTCCATTATCAGTTTCTGTCTTCTTACCGTCAGTAAGAGCTATTAGGATACCCTTGAGCATATTGTCATAGCCTGTGATATGAGAACCAACAAAGCTAGGAGTGTGAGCAAAAGGAACTGGGAAATCTTGAGGTACTGCACCTTCATTTTTGGAGTTGGTAATGAATGAACCCAAGTCATCTCCAATTACCTCTGCCATACAAGTGGTGCAAAGAGCAATCATTTTAGGCTTGTACAAAGCATAAGAGTTTGCCAAACCATCAATCATATTTTTCAGACCACCAAATACAGCAGCATCTTCAGTCATAGAAGAGGAAACCGCTTGGAATGGTTCTTTGTAGTTACGAGTTAAGTGAGAACGGAAGTAAGCAACACATCCTTGAGAACCATGTACAAAAGGAAGAGTTCCTTCAAAACCTGCAGCTGCAAATATTGCACCTAAAGGCTGACAAGCTTTAGCAGGGTTGATAGTTAGAGCCTCACGAGCAAAGTTCTTCTCACGATATTCCCAACTTTTTGTCCACTCACGAACTCTTTCTATTTCTTCTTTGGAAGCACCGCCTTCAAATTCTCTTTTCCGAGCGAACATTTCTTGGTATTCTGGCTCTTGGAAAAGTTGAAAGTGATCTTTAATTTTGTCTACATTCTGACTCATGGTGTTTATCCTCTATAGTATTCTTCAGAAGGAAGGGGGAAGAAAGAAATACAACTTCTAACTCCCAATTCCCAGTCAAATCTTTTGTTTGTGTATTGGGGTTGCCGTAGCAATAATAGCATTACCCCATTTCCATTCCTAAATTGATCTTCAAAGCCAAAAGGTTAAATTAATACTTTTAACTTTTAACTTTTAAATCTATAACTTCCGCGTAGCGGCTGGTTCTACTTAGCTTGCTTCCAAGGAGCTTTGATTAAGTTCCAAGTTGGGCTATTGAGAGCTAGATCCATGTCACGAGCGAAGATAGCGAATCCGTCATAACCGTGATAAGGACCAGAATAATCCCAAGAGTGCATTTGACGGAATGGCATACCCATCTTCTGGAAAACATACTTCTCTTTAATACCAGAAGCAATTAAATCTGGCTTTAATTTCTTAGCAAATTCTTCAAATTCGTAGCCACTAACGTCATCATAGATTAGAGTACCTTCTTGAGCATAGTCAGCAGTACGCTTGTAGTCGTCACCGTGACCAAATTCATAACCAGTACCAATAACTTCCATTCCTAAATCGTCAAAAGCAGGAATAATGTGACGTGGACGGAGACCACCAACCATCATCATTACTTTCTTGCCTTCTAAACGAGGACGATACTTAGCAATTACTGCATCAGCTTGTTCTTGATATCTAGCAATTACTTTTTCTGTGTTTTCCTTGATTTTGTCATCAAAGAAAGAAGCAATCTTCCGGAGAGACTTAGCAATTTGACTAGGACCGAAGAAGTTGAACTCAACCCAAGGTATACCATACTCTTCTTCCATGTAACGGCAGATATAGTTCATAGAACGATAGCAGTGGATGAGGTTTAAGTTCACCCTAGGAGCCATGAATACTTCGTTATAAGTACCGTCACCTGTTGCTTGGCTAACAACTCTTAAGCCAATTTCATCTAATAACAAACGAGAACTCCAACCGTCACCACCGATGTTGTAATCAGCAATTAAGGATACGTCATAAGGAGTCTTCTCAAAACCAATTTCTTCGTTAGTAACTTTAGCAGAAGGTTCGTATACCCAGTCACGCACTGTGTCGTTAGCAATGTGGTGACCTAATGACTGAGAAACACCACGGAAACCTTCGCAACGTACTGGTACAACTGGCTTATTGAGTTCTTTGCTAGCTTTTTTCGCTACCGCTTCAATGTCATCACCAATTAGACCTACTGGACATTCAGATTCAATTGTGATACCAGCATTCAGAGGGAATAACTCTTCAATTTCGTTCATAATTTTGGCGAGCTTTTTGTCTCCACCAAAAACAATATCTCTCTCTTGGAAATCTGAGGTGAATTGCATTGTACCGAAAGTATCAACACCAGTTACACCGTTATAGTAGTTACGACGACCTGCCCAAGAGTAGTAACCGCAACCAACAGGACCGTGACTAATGTGAACCATGTCCTTAACAGGACCCCAAACCACACCTTTCGCTCCAGCAAATGCACAACCACGAGTTGTCATTACACCAGGAACTGATTTTACGTTAGACTTAACGCCACAGTCAGCTCCTTTTTCTTCGATTACGTTAAGGTGCTTTTTCCGTCTCTTAGCAGCTTTCGCGGGATAAGCGTCTAAGACTTCTTGAATTAACTGTTTATTCTGTTCAATCTTTTCAGATGCCATGTTACATATCTCCTTTCGGATATTTGAATATTTTGGTATTTGAGTTTTGTATTAATAGGGGCAGTTACCTTTTGAGTATATACAAAATCTACCCCTACAAATTAATTAAGAAAAACTCATCACTAATTGTTTTTTTTAGATGGGGTGTATTTTGTACATCCCCACTTTTGTGCTCAAAGATTTTAAGCTTATTTAGCTGCTGTTGCTTTTATAGCTGCATCTTGTGCTGCAATTTGTTTCTGACGATCTTCTTCGTCACCTAATAGACCGAACTCAATTAACAACTCTTCTAATTCATCCATTTCTAGAGGAGTAGGAATAGTTAGTTTTTCGTTGTTGATTATCTTTTGAGCTAATTGATCGTACTCTTGAGCTTGGTTATCTTCTGGAGCGTATTGCTCAACAGTCATACGACGAATTTCAGCGCGCTGTACAACGTTGTCGCGAGGTACGAAGTGAATCATTTGAGTGTTGAGACGAGCTGCTAAGTTCTCAATTAACTCAGTTTCACGATCAACTTTACGGCTGTTGCAGATTAAACCACCTAAACGGACACCACCAGCATGAGCATACTTAAGAACACCACGAGCGATGTTGTTAGCAGCATACATAGCCATCATCTCACCGGAACATACGATGTAGATTTCTTGAGCTTTGTTTTCACGGATAGGCATTGCAAATCCACCGCAAACAACGTCACCTAGTACGTCATAGCTTACGAAGTCTAGATCGGTATAAGCTCCTTCTTCTTCTAGGAAGTTGATAGCAGTAATAATACCACGGCCAGCGCAACCTACACCAGGCTCAGGACCACCAGACTCAACACACTTAATGCCACCGAAACCTGGTTTCAATACTTCATCTAGTTCTACGTCTTCAACTGCACCGCGCTCAGCAGCAACGTGAAGTACAGTAGTTTGAGCTTTAGCGTTTAAGATTAAACGAGTAGAGTCAGCTTTAGGGTCACAACCTACGATCATGATTCTTTGACCGTGACGGTTAGCCATTGCAGCTAGAGTATTCTGAGAAGTAGTGGACTTACCGATACCACCTTTTCCGTAAAATGCAATCTGACGCATGATAAATTCTCTCCGTTTTGTTAGCGTATTTGACTTAAAATTATGAACGAATGTATTTTTTTTTGCTGTGTAAGGGTTTCCTTAGATTTTATGTTTGGTGGCTGCTGTTTCTAGGGCTTTTGACTTTACAGCACAACATTCGTAATTTTGTTCACTTAAGAACAGCGTGTATCTAGCAGCAACATTAGAGTGCCCGGAGGCGCTCGCCCTAAAGCTTGATCAGGTATTACCTGCATATATAAAATTGTGATTAATGTATTAGCTTTATTGGTTTTTTGTGGCTTTCACTCAACAGTTAATTTTTTAAATTTGATTGAAGACACCTTGATAACTGATATTTGTAACTATTTTATACCGCTTCTACTACAAGACTTTCACTAACTCGTTCTTTTAATGTAGCTTCGATCGCTCCTTTTAGCGTTACTAGCACATTACTGCAAGAACCACAAGCTCCTTTGAGTTTGACTAGCACGCGATCGCCATCTACATCGAATAACTCAACATCTCCTCCATCTTCGGCGAGAACTGGCCTCACCTCTTGTTGTAATACTTGCTGAATTAATGTAATTTTTTGCAAGTTTGTCAGGTTGGTTGCTGGTTTAGTAGTTGTAGGAATTTGTTGCGTTGTAGTGTCTGGCGCTTCATAAACCGATGCGACGAGATCATCAATATCTGCCAGACAAGAACCACAACCACCACCAGCTTTGACATAGTTTGTTACTTCTTCCGCTGTTTTGAGATTGTTTTCCAAAATAACTCGCTTAATCTTGTTTTCTGTTATCGCAAAACAACTACAAACTAATGATCCTTCGTCGTCTTCTTCGTGAACTTCTACTTCAATACCTTTGTACTTAAATATTGCCGCTTCTAATGCTTCCTCTCCCATGACTGAACAGTGCATTTTTTCTTCTGGCAGCCCTCCCAGGTATCCGGCAATATCCTGGTTTTTAATATTCATGGCTTCGTCTATGGTTTTGCCTTTGAGCATTGCTGTTAGGGCAGAAGATGAAGCTATCGCACTTGCACAGCCAAAGGTTTGAAATTTGGCATCTAATATTTCACCGGAGGCTTCATTTACTTTGAGGTGTAGACTTAAAGCATCTCCACAGGCTATACTTCCTACTTCACCACTAACTATCTTTTCCCCCTCTTTTTTGTCTGTAATAGTTCCTTGGTTTTGGGGGTTATAGAACAAATCCATTACCTTTTCAGTATATTCCCACATAGCTTTTATTGTTTAGAACACCCTAATTTTACTGATGAAAAATTCTGCTTTTTCTTGAAGTTTAATACCCAGTTAGTAGAGTAGTAACTTATTAATTTTAAGAAGTGGGTTAAACTTGATATTATTAGTATTACACATTTTTTAGAATCAAGCAACCCCTTTTTACCTTATTTTTTCCTAAAATTTTATAACTTTTAAATGATTGGCATCAAAATTACTTACTACTCCTAGAAATTATATTCTTATATTCTTATATTCTAGGCTAGGAAATATTTTTTTTGTTGAATTTAATACAATTTTGTGAGTTTATAGCGTGATTTACACCCCTTTTTTACCTCTACAATTATTGTTACTTAATCAACCAAGCTTTTCTGTTACTTTTACTACAAAGTGTAGTGTCAACATCAAGTGTAGCAATCCTTAAAAAAGGATAAATCTTAGGAGGATACAGTTGCTTGTTGTCGCTCTTGCAACCAATCAGCTTGATCGTTCTTAAAGGGAGATAAAGCACGCAAACGTTCTGCTATGCTCGGCATCACCGCCAGTACTTCCTCAACTTCTTGGCGAGTTGTATAACGTGATAGAGAAAAACGAATTGAACCATGTAAAACTGTATACGGCAGACCCATTGCCCGCAAAACGTGTGAAGGCTCAAGAGATCCAGAAGTGCAAGCCGAACCTGAAGAAGCACAGATACCATAATGGCTCAAATGCAGCAATATTGCTTCTCCCTCAATATACTTGAAACCAATATTAGTAGTATTAGGCAACCTTTGAATAAGATGACCATTAACAGCACAATCAGGAATAGTATTCAAAATACCATTTTCTAACAAATCGCGCAGTTCCCGTTCCTTGTCAATATGTGCCAAATGCTCCTTTGCCAACTCACAGGCTTTACCCAGAGCAATAATACCAGGTACATTTTCAGTCCCCGCACGGCGACCTCGTTCCTGATGTCCCCCAATTAATAACGGACGGAAGCGAGTACCGCGGCGCACATACAAAGCAGCAATACCCTTAGGTGCATGCAACTTATGACCAGACAAAGCTAACATATCTATAGTGCTATTTTTCATATCTAAAGGCACTTTTCCTACTGCTTGTACCCCATCAACATGGAACAGCGCACCATATTCTTTAGCTATCTGCCCAATTTTCTCTATGGGGAAAACTACCCCTGTTTCATTATTGGCATACATAACTGAAACTAGAGCAGTATTACCTGTAATAGCAGCTTCCAGTTCAGTTAAATCTATCATTCCCTGGCTATCTACTGATAGATAAGTAACTGTATACCCCTGCTTCTCCAAATACTTACAGAGACTCAAAACTGCTGGGTGTTCTACTTGAGTAGTAATAATATGCCGTTTATTAGGTTGAGCAGTAAGAGCAGCTCGAATAGCAGCATTATCACCCTCAGTACCACAACTGGTAAAAATAATTTCTGTATCTTCGGCGTTGAGTAAAGCTGCTACTTGCGATCGCGCTTTTCTCGTAGCCTTACCAACTTTTCCGCCAAAAGTGTGCATACTAGAGGGATTACCATAAAACTGACTCAGGTAAGGCAGCATTTCCTCTAACACTGCCTCATCAACTTTAGTGGTAGCGTTGTTGTCTAGATAAATAGTTTGTTGCATAGCTGACTAAAAATTTGAGGTGATGGTTGTAAGTAAGAACTAGTAAAGATAAAACAGTAGTCAAATATTTATAAACTACGCAAAAACCTATTTTATTGATGAAATTTCTATCAAGGCAATAAACTTGGTTTCTTCTTGAGGTGCGTAACTTCTGATATTATCGCTTTCTGACTAACTCTACTAGCTTTTATAAATTTGGAGATTGAAGCTAAAAATTGCTACAGCAATCTTTACAAGTAGGGTTTAAACCACTAAAGCCAATAATTTCCCAGCTTAGTCTTATTCTTTGACTATTTTTGAATATATCTATTCAAGAAATCAACTTGTTATATCATGTCCGGTGAAATAATTAGACTTTGGTGGCACAAATGCAAAAGGCACTTATGCATAATTCCTATTGTTACCACCTGATTTTATACACTAACAACATTACCGGACTTGATATTAAAAGCATTGGGAAACGCAAGAATTGCAGAAAATACATTAGCTAGTAATAGTTTAACTCATTACCTATGCTACTTGTAGTTGTCCGATGAATTGCTTATAGAAATCTAAAGCAACTGTTTCAATTACATCGTAAGTTTCAACCACCTTTAGTCCTGCATTGCGTACCTTTTCCTTTGGACTCTCACCAATTTTAGAAACAAAAACAGCTTTACAATCAGAAATTGCCTTGATGATATTCTCCAGACTTCCTTCTTCACCATAACCACCTAGACAATAGTGGTCAACTTTCCGGTGAGCAATAAATCTAGCTTTCACACCATCTACTTCATAGATCATAAACTCTTTAGCATGACCAAAGTGCTGATTAACTAATCCGTTACCCTTACTTGCTACTGCCAGTAGTATGGGCGGACCAGCTTCGGCAACTTTTTCAGTAGTTTGACCTGAAGCCTTAGCCTTTACTAGTTTACTGCGGAAACCTTCAATGCCAGCATGAAATTCTTTGCGCTTTTGTAGATCATACTCTGGAGTCATTTCCATGATCGCTTCTTTTGTGAATTCCTTACTACGGTCTTCACCTAAAAGACCAACTGCATCTGCACGACATTGACGACAGTGACGCATCATGTTCATACCACCAACATCACATTTGTCTTGTAATTCTTTTAGTTCTTCAGTAGTTGGGCCACGTTGACCATTTAAACCGAAGTAAGTACCATGTTCTGGTGAAGAAATTAGAGGCATAATGTTATGAATGAATGCACCCTTCGAGCGAACAACCCTATTAACTTCTTCTAGGTGTTTGTCATTAATACCAGGAATCATCACTGAGTTAACTTTGCAGAGAACATCAGCTTCTCTGAGCAAGTCTAAAGCTTCCATTTGCTTTTGATGCAGAATTTTGACTCCCTCAATTCCTCTATAGCGCTTCCGTTTGTAGTGAACCCAAGGATAAATCTTTACCCCGATTTCAGGGTCAACCATATTAATTGTTATAGTAACGTGGTCAATATTTAATGCTTTAATCCGATCTATATGATCAGGTAAAGCTAGACCATTGGTTGACAAGCAAAGCTTGATATCTGGAGCTTTCTCAGCTACAAGCTCAAAAGTACGAAATGTTTTTTCTGGGTTCGCTAATGGGTCGCCAGGGCCAGCAATACCCATCACTGTCATTTGCGGAATTTTTCCAGCAATTACTAGAGCTTTGTGAGCTGCTTCTTCAGGAGTTAGCAGTTCACTGACTACACCGGGACGACTTTCATTGGCACAGTCGTATTTCCGGTTACAGAAATTACATTGAATGTTGCAAGCTGGTGCAACTGGAGCGTGCATCCTTGCATAGTGGTGATGCGCTTCTTGACTATAACAAGGATGATTAGCAATGCGCTCTTGAATACTGGAGGCAACTTCTTGTTCGTTGCTTCCGCAACCCTTTGACGCGCAATCACCAGGTTGTTTTTCTGGAGTTGCTATCATGTTTGCGAAGCTGTTTACTGTTGGTTGGGAAGATACTTCTGTTGGCTGTAACATCTAGGTTTCCACTCTTATTATACTAGCTATCGCCGTGGGTGACGGATTACTCGCGTCGATACACTTTTTCTATTGACTTGAACATTGGCAGTGTTCTATCAGTGAATTAGGTGTCCGGCGTTATAGTGTTATACTTCTTATATCACCGGGTTTGAGCCTTACCTTTTGAAAAATCGTGGTTAGTGTTTATTATGATAATTAATTTTGTACTCAGATGCTTCTAATTCAGTGATTCCAATTATCTCAAGGTATCTAAATTTTTTTTTTGGGGTATAGGTACTTGTATTTTTTAAGTGGGGTATATGTATTTATGGGGTAATGGTACAGTAGTGTATGTACTCATGCTATAAGTCATATATATTAGTTATTTTGCTCTCTTTTTACTACCCTTTCTTTCTCTACACTTCTGTACTCATACACTACTTATTTTACTCAATCTTTTATTACTGTATACGATATATCTTTTTTTGGCTACTGTTGAGAACAAACAATATCTCAAAATATTCTAAATTAACAACTAAACCCCGGGACTTACCCAATAACAATATATATAGCTCCTGCATATTTAGCTCATAGCTGAGGCCAAGCTCTCCTTTTTCTGTCCTGTCTCATATCGCCAAACCATATAATTTTTAAGCTATTGCCCAACTCTTACTTATTTTATCCTTATAAAACCTCAACTACAAGTTTTTACTTTCTGTAATTAACTTAGCAGTTTTTTCAGAATTAAGCAGATAATTTTAAGATTTTTTTCCATATTTTTACTAGAGTTATGAGTTAAACTAAAGTTGAGTACAAGTTTAAGTTTAGGAGAAAACTCTACTTAAATCCTCGCAACCTCCTGAAATAGAAGTATTAAGCTTGAGTACAAAAATGCTAGTACATCGTTTAATAAATACTTGTACATACCACAAAAAATACTAGCACATATACCCCAAAATATATTTAAAACATATCTGTAATACCTTTCCCATCAAGATTTAAAAGCTTTGAGTACAAACCTAATAAATCTAATAAACACTGAGCAATAAATATTTCTCAGTAGTTTTCCATGGACTTGATATAAACATTAAAAAGCAAATATTCTTGTTAAATACGAAATCCTTTATTTGATTCATGAGCAAGAAATAACATCTCAAACCTCCCTATTATTGCAGATACCGATAACTGACCACTGATAACTGATAAATGAAATGACCACCTTACTGACTGACAATATCCGCACCTTACCTAATACAACTCACAATTCTACCTTGCAAAAATACCAAGGTAACTTGAGGTCTCAAAACAAACCAACGGTAGAGACTGAAGTTTCTCAAGAAAATCTAATATCAGAATCTAATAGAGAGCTTTCTTCCTCTTCTTGTTTTCATAGATTTTGGTACAAATATTTTATATTTCCTGAAATAGAGACAATTTTAACAGATTTTCAGATAATTTTCGAGCGAGACCCAGCAGCACGGAACTGGATAGAAGTCTTATGTTGCTATCCAGGTTTGCACGCTTTATTATTGTACCGTCTTGCTCATAAATTGCACTATCACAAAATACCTTTAATTCCAAGATTGATTTCTCATTTCGGACGATTCTTCACAGGAATAGAAATTCACCCAGGAGCACAAATTGGACAGGGAGTATTTATAGATCATGGTATGGGAGTGGTTATTGGTGAAACAGCAATTGTTGGAGATTACTCATTAATTTATCAGGGTGTCACTCTTGGTGGTACAGGAAAAGAAATTGGTAAACGCCATCCTACTATTGGTACAAATGTTGTAGTTGGTGCTGGTGCCAAAGTATTAGGAAATATCAATATTGGTAATAACGTTCGTATCGGTGCTGGTTCCATTGTATTGCGTCATGTTCCTTCTGACTGCACCGTTGTTGGTATACCTGGTAGAGTCGTATCAAAATCTAGCGAACGGACTGAAGTTCTCGATCATGGAAAATTCCCAGATACTGAAGCTACCGCAACTCGTGCTTTAGTTGAGAAAATTCAGCAACTTGAAGAAAAATTACAAACTCTTATAGGCGAGACAAGGAAAAATAATAATGTTTAATAGTCATAATTTTAACCCTCATGCCAAATATCTGACTAAAATCGTGAATCTTTCTCAAATAGACCGCTGGTTTATTCACCATCGCTTACAAGAGCTAAGGATTAATAGTTGGTGTACTCACAATGGTGATTTATTAGTAGAAGTCAACAACTGCACCGATGCTATTCTGCTCCAAAGCACTATTAAGCAATTTCTTGCTCCTCAGGCAGAATTAGTAGACTGGTTAGAAAGATGTTGGAACACTGAAGTTTTTCCTAAATACAACTATTAATTTTTACGCCTGCGACCGGAAATTCTGTACTGTAATTTGTAATTCTGCATCAAAATGAAAATTGATGTCAAGTATAGAATACCAATCTTGACATCATAGTCTATTCTAAAATGCTACTGAAATATAGGACGAGCTCAAACAAAAAAAAGTCAAAAGTTATAATTTGCTATTAATTAATACAATTACCTTTTAGCAAAAACATTATACTAGTTTGAAAGAAGGCTAAAACCAGTAAACACTTCTCCTTTTCATATTTCAATAGTGCCAGTAGATTCAATTTATCAGAATATCCCTGAATTTTGAATACAAATACAGGATGCTAGAAAAAAAGATAACAATGATCAACCAATAATCATACAAAAGGATCAGCATCCAAACATAATCAATGGTTATATTGTGTGAGATACTTTTCAACTAGCAAACCTAACACAGACTAAAAAGTAATTTTGTGAGCATAAGTCAGTAGACTCTAAGGTTTAATCAAATGTTATCCAAAGACTACAAACTACTATGGATAACTTCAATAAGCCCGATCAAAATAGTAAGACAATTATTATACCTCAATTCAAGGAGAAGCATTATCAGAATCAGAATTAGTTAAAAAAGTTCTCAGGGTTTCCTTGGATGAATGAACCCGGGTAGTCGCGTCAGCGTAACCTCGGGAGTATATCAATAAAAAATACCTACTGGTAATAGATACAGATTTATTTTCTTGCTCTATTACCTTTAATTTAAAACTTAAGGATGGTAACTATGGAAGGCGATAGCACAACTAATCTATTAATTAATTTTTTGCAGGAAGAACTAGCTCTTTCCCCAGCAGCAATTTCTGTAGCACGGAAACATAGTGAAACTTCTTGCGGTCCTCTACCAATGGTTCTCTGGAAGTTGGGTATGATTTCTCTTCATCAACTCCAGCAAATTTTTGATTGGTTAGGGTATTGAATTAATCAAAAAATAATTATACACTATACTATATAATATAGTAACTATTATTACTCTTATAACCCTTGATGCCAGAAAAATTTTATCCCATCTTGTAAATCATCAAAATCTTTTGGCAGTTACAGATTAAATTAGAGCAGTGACGAGAATATCCTAAGCACCTTAGCAACTACTATAGCTGAAAAAGGAGACTCCACCAAGCAACTTGCCTTCACATATACATGAAATCTATGCCTAACAAAACTCTAACTACAATACCATAAGCAAAAAAACTCTGATGGCTTAACACGCAGAGAATAACAGATATTTTGATCACTGGGGGTTAAGTTTATCGAATGCTGCAGTTCGGCATGACCGTAAACTTAGAGGAATTTTTACAAAAAAAATTAGCTCTCTATTGTTTCGTCTGCGTATCAGGCTACTTTTTAGTTGATTTTATTTGAATACAATAAGTTACCCTAAATTTGAGTTAAAAACTCACATTATTAGTCCCTATATTTAAGCATTATATCTATGCAACAATAGAGTAAAAATACTGAGAATACAAAGCCCGCTCATGGTTTGGTTCGTATTGTCTGGAATGAGACTCTAGCGTTCTGTCAGAAACACAAGTTAGTAGAGAAGAAGTCTGTTAACTCCCTCGCTACAAAAACAGTTTATTACTCAAGCTAAAAAGACTGAACATAGAGAATGGTTATGGTAAGTTTTTGCAATACCATTACAACAATGTTTTTACTGTACTATTAAAACAATTTTGAAATGATTTCAACTAAGCTGATCATTTTTAAAATTAACCAAAGGCAAAAAACTCTCTTGGCTGAATGGTTTTTCCCATTTTCCAATACTTGCTATAGCTGCGCTCACCCTTAATATTTGCTATAAAATCTGAGAATTTATAATTGTCGAAGGTGTCCCTTATTAATATCTTGAGATTTAAAGGCAAGTATTAAAGTAAAAGGTACTCTCGGCTAGACCGTCAATGCCTATGGATGATCAGGCCTATTGGCCTCAAAAGAAGCAAAAATTAAACATTCAGTGAGCAAAGGTGACGTTTTGTACTAATTTGATAAAGCAGCAGACAGTATTAACTGATAACTGATAACTAAAATAGCAGCGATCGCTACTTTTTTTCCAAACATGAATATGTAATAATTCAGAATGAGATGTTACTTTTTTATGTAAAAAAAATTATGATAACGGCTGCAGATGATGCAGATAATATAGCAGTAGCTAGGGCAGTTAAAACATTCTCGTGCCTCTTAAGGAAGGAACGTAGTTGGGAATTTAACTTCGCGCCTTCTGACTTCGCACCTTCTGACTTTAGCTTAATCTAGTGTCAATTAAAAATTGTAGAAAAAATAGTAAATTTATCAGTATCAGCGAGGTAACTAAATGAAAGCAGATGAATTTATAGAATTAGATGGACCCCCTGCATTTGAGCTCGAACAAAAAGTCAGGGTTTCTAAACTAGTTCGTAATGATGGTACTTTCCCCGGAAAAAACCGAGGTGACATTCTTTTGGAAGGAGGAGAGGTCGGTTATATTTGTGGTATCGGTACCTTCTTACAAAAATTTTATATTTATTCAGTGCATTTCATCAAAAAAGGAATGGTTATCGGTTGTCGTCAAAATGAAATTGAACTTGTGGAGGAAAACTACTCATGAAAGTAATGTTACGCAATAATGAAGCAGGAAAATTAGAAGTTTATGTTGCTAAGAAAGACTTGGAAGAAGAAGTTGTCTCACAAAAAATTGAGGGAGACAATAAAATTTTAACTTTAGGAAATGGTTGGGAATTATCTATCCCTAAAGACCAACCAGAAAAATTACCCACAACAATAGAAGCTAAGAGATTAGACTAAAATTTTCTTTTTTTCCATGGTTACTCCTTATTTTTTGACCACCAGATGAGATTTATATCTTGTTTTGGTGGTTTTTTTTGTTACAGGACTTACTCATAACCATTGTTGTCGGTTTTGTATTATACCAAATCTCCATATCACCTCAATTAAGCACGACAAAATATAGTATTAAAATACAAGTCAAAATTTAAAAGTCAAAACTCAAAAATCAAAACTCAAAAATCAAAACTCAAAAATCAAAACTTAAAATAAAATTATAGTGGTCAATAGGGGTTAACAATTCAGTCAGTATTTATACTTAATATTTCTCTGATAATTCGACTCCTCATCAAGATAAATTAAAGAGAATTCGTTTAGTATAAATATTTAACCAAGCTACAAATTTTTACTAATTTTTATGTTATAAATTGAAGTCTTATTTTGTCTTTGTTTATCAGCTATCAGTTAAACTAACTTCATTAAGGTTACCACCTAACAACCTTTTTCAATTTATTATAACTAACTTCTAATAATAAGTGTTTATAATAGTTTTTTTCTAATAGCAGCACTTTCAAATACTAATAGAGTATAAGCCCTTTTAATAGTAAGTATAGTTTTGAATTCAGTGCAGAATATTGATAATTGATGATTAAGTATCATTAAACAATCTCATCTAAGGAACTAAAAATATAGTCTTTCTGGTTTAAATTGAGACGAGGTTTTGTTGCTGTAAAATATTTTTGGCTACAAAAATGTTTCATTCTTACTCGGAAAACTATAATAATTAATAATCCCATTAATTTTCTATGTGGCAGCTTTATTTAATTCAGGAGAAAATGAAAGGGTGCTGTTTCTTTTTGAGAAACATTCTATAAATGCGTCCCTAAAATGTGGACAAATTCAAAGAAATTGTTCTAAATCTAGTATTTTGGGATTATCTCCTTTTGAGCACCTATTTTTACTTTTATATCCCCAGTTTCTTTTCTTCTATATAACTAAATATTAATAATATTACTACTAACCTTAAATATAAAACTTACTTGATAATACTCATTCCACCATCAATAGCACTAATAAATTTTTGTCTTCAGTCATAGCTATGCTATAAGGATAAGATATAATCTTTCCTAAATGGTTTTTAAATCATTAAATCATAATCTTTGCTTCGACTGCTATCAATTACTTCAATAGATTCTAAAATAAATTTAGCTTTCCCCAGTAAATCCCGTCCTAGCCCATCATAAATCGTAATCACACTATTAGTAAAAAGATATAAAATCTAATTAAGTTATCATTTAATTCGACCTCATTTGATTCCGTGATAATTTTATTTTTAGAACTAAATATTAAAGATAAATTACTTTTTTTAAAATAACAAGAATTTAATAAAAATTACCTATTAAATTTCTCAAAAAACTAGTTACTTATGGTTGTGATTAACACATATATTTTTGTAGTTTTAGACTTGATTTGAGAGCAAAGTTTTATTACTTAATCATACCCAATTAAAGATTACTATAAAAGTACAGTATTATTCTCAAGTTTCATTCTATAATCAAATTAAGGTTTTACTATCTTTGATAAATTGATTCATCTATTTTATTTATAAAAAACATATTTTTGTTAATGCACAACGAGTCATAAATTAGAATAAAATAACTCTGGGTATGATAGCTGATAGCTAAATGCTTAGGAAAAGTTTTTGCTCAATAGAGCGCGATCGCACAAAAAAAATAGCTAGGTATTGCTCTATTTGCCGTAAATATATTTAGTGTCTTTGTTTAGGTCCTGTAGATATGAAATTAATTAATTTAAATACTTATAAAAATATTTAGTTATTTCAAACCACTACCTATTATAGTATAGTTTCCTAGGTAGTGAAATCCGAATCAGATATTTGGTACAATCCCTGTTTAAAAAAAACACTCCATAAATCACAATCATAAAATAGTATTGAGGTAAGCTTTTAGCTATTAGCATTTCCCTTATGGAATTACCTGGAAATAGCCACCAAATAATCGAATGTAATAACTTACTAAGGTAATCAAATGTCCAATTTCATTATACTCCACTCCTTGAAGGATAATTCCCTTTTGGTATGATGAAAAATTAATAACTAATAGCTAATAGCTGAAGACTTACAATGTTCAACTAGATAAAATAGATAAACTATGGCTACAACACTAGAAAAAGGTCAAATCAGTATTCATACTGAAAATATCTTCCCAATTATCAAAAAATCTCTTTATACCGACCATGAAATTTTCTTAAGAGAATTAGTATCTAATGGTGTAGATGCTATTGCCAAACTAAAAATGGTGGCTAGAACTGGAGAGTATAGTGGTGATGTTACTAACCCAGAAATAGAAATCAAAATAGATAAAGATAATCAAAGTATTTCCATTACCGATAATGGTATTGGTATGACTACCGATGAGATTAAAAAATACATTAATCAAGTTGCTTTTTCTAGTGCCGAAGAATTTATAGAAAAATATAAAGGTAGTGAGAATGACGCCATTATCGGTCATTTTGGTTTGGGTTTTTACTCCTCTTTTATGGTAGCCAAAAAGGTAGAAATTGACACCCTTTCCTATCAAGAAGGAGCCCAAGCTGTTCATTGGAGTTGTGACGGTTCTCCTGAATTTGAAATATCAAATTCAACTCGTACAGAACGAGGTACAACTATTACCTTAACCCTCCAAGATGAAGAAAAAGAATATATTGAATCTACTCGCATAAATCAGTTAATTAAGACTTACTGTGATTTTATGCCAGTGCCCATCAAATTTGAGGGTGAAGAAGTTAATAAACATAAAGCAATATGGCGAGAGTCTACTCAGAATGTGACTAAAGATGATTATTTAGAATTATATCGTCATCTTTATCCTTTTCAAGAAGATCCTCTTTTATGGGTTCATCTTAATACTGATTACCCTTTTATTGTTAATGGCATTCTTTATTTTCCTAAATTAAAGCCAGATGTAGATGTTACTCAAGGCAATATTAAATTGTTCTGTAATCAAGTATTTGTTACTGACCATTGTGAGGAAATTATTCCTAAATTTTTAATGCCATTACGAGGAGTAATTGATAGTACAGATATTCCTTTAAATGTTTCTCGGAGTTCTTTATTAAGCAATAGAACTGTTAGGAGAATTGCAGATTATATAGCTAAAAAAGTAGGCGATCGCCTCAAAGAACTTTATCGTGATGAGCGGGATAAATATATTAGTGGTTGGCAAGATGTTGGTACATTTGTTAAGTTTGGTGCCCTCAATGATGATAAGTTTAAAAAGCAAGTAGAAGATATTGTAATTTTCCGCACTACAGCCCAATTAAATAAAGAGGAAACAACTGAAACTGAAGCTAAACCAGCAGTAGAAGTACAAGCAGAAGGAGAAGATGTTTGGCAAGAAGTAGCTCCAGAAACTTCTGAAGTTAAAAATACTGACCAACAAGGTTTTTATTACACAACTCTCAAAGAATATTTAGAACGTAATAAAGAACGTCATGAAAACCGGGTTTATTATTGTACTGAACCAGCATCTCAAGCAACTTATGTAGAGCTACATAAAAACCAAGGGTTAGAAGTTTTATTCCTTGACTCTTTCATAGATACTCACTTTATTAGCTTCCTAGAAAGAGAATATCAAGATGTTAAATTTTCTAGGGTTGATTCAGATTTAGATGATACTTTAATTGATAAAGAAAATCAATCCGAAATAGTTGACCCAACTACTAATAAAACTCGCAGCGAACAAATTAAAGAGTTATTTGAAAAAGCCCTCAATAAACCAAAAGTAAATGTTAAAGCTCAGGCATTAAAATCAGAAGATGCCAAAACTACTCCTCCAGCAATAGTATTATTACCAGAAGCAATGCGAAGGCTACGGGACATGACAGCTTTATTCCAACAGGAAAAAACAGAATTTCCCGAAGACCACGTTTTGTTAGTTAATACAGCCCACCCGCTAATTCAGAATCTTGCTAATATTAATCAGGGTAGTATTATTCAAGGCAGTGGAGAATCTCCATCAGCAGAATTAGCAAAAGAAATTTGTTATCATGTTTATGATTTAGCCCTAATAGCACAGAAAGGTTTTGGTGCTGAGGGGATGAAAGAATTTATCGAACGGTCTAATAAAGTATTGACTAAATTAACAGAACATGCAGTCTAGATTTTACTAAGTCTTTTGGGGCTGAAAATTCTATCTAGCAGTCTAAGCATAGGGCGGGGACAAGCAGTTTACCTTGAGGTACTTTCGGGAGAAGCTCTACATTACATTAATGTCCTCCCCAGCTATTAGCCATGGGAGAATTTCTTGGGAGCCAAAGCCCCTTTACAGGTTAATGTTTTCCTATCCCAAAGCTCCGCGCTCTCTCAGACTGCTTTACCTTCTCCTCTTGCTTCCCTTCCACCAGGACGATAGGGATAGTTTACTTTAACCTTGTACATTAATTTTTTGTCTTGGACTCCGCACCCAGGACTAATGACTAATATATTTATCTATGAAGCTCTTGGCTTTAAGCTAAATTTTTCGATGACATTTTCGATAATATTTTTGATATCTTATTTCCCCATACTTTGAGTACTAATAATTATTAACGATACATAGTGAAATTAATTTACTGAGGCGGTATCTCCCAATGCCTACTGTAAAAATTTGTAGATGCTTTTAAGTACTTACATCGCCTTGGTGGAGCGGCGCTCACAGAAGTTGAATTATATGGCCAGGCGTTTAGAGAAGCTATCAGGAATTAAATTACTTAGTGGGCTAGCTTCACACTACAAACTACTTTTATTATCTAATTATACTACAATCAGTTAAGCTTGATTAGTATGCCATATCGGTATATATCAATTTACATCACTAAATGTTACCAAATCAGTAATAGTTAAAGCCCTATACAATAGAAATATTGTCATTAAATTATTAGGATCACACCATGAGTCGTAAGTGTCAATTAACTGGAAAAAAAGCTAATAATGGCTATTCAGTTTCTCACTCCCATATTCGTACCCACAAATTACAACACGCAAATCTCCAGTGGAAAAAAGTGTGGTGGCCACAAGGTAAGAAGTGGGTGAAGCTAAAATTATCTACCAAAGCTATCAAAACTTTACAAAGCAAAGGCATACAAGCTATGGCCAAACAAGCTGGTATTGACTTGAATAAGTTTTAATGTTTCTGTTCCTGTAACGGTCTAATTTAGCCCTGTTATTATCAACTTTGACTCTTCACGGACTAAAGTCCCATAGATTCTAAAAGTTGTTAAAACAGGGGATCAATGTCTATTTTAACTTGTCTTTAAATATTAGGTTATTGCTGGAGATAACTGCTAGGGATTTTAATTTTTTATCTCATCGGCAATTGATCTAAAGGGAGCTTTATATAAGTCAATTGTATATATTTTATGCCAGAAATATCAGGATTTGACTCTTTGATGAATGGCTGCTACTGTTAAGTTAGGAAAAAGTACTTAGGGGTCAAAATAAATAGTTTAAACATTATTATGTTCCCTTGAATGTTCCTTTTTTAATGAAAGGAAAATCTGATTATATTTTCTTAGTTTATCCTGATTATTATAAGATTATTTTTTTTATCTTTGGTATGATATTAATTCCTATGTATTAATTTTATGCTTAGGTAAAACTTCAATGATTAAGTAATTAATACACTAGACCGAATAACTTTTTTGATAATTGTGAGCTGGGAGAATATTAATTTTATTGAGGTTTATTTTTCCCCTGCTTTTAAAGACCTAAATCTGTTAGATATAAAGTCCTTACCTCTATTCAAAGTGCTAAGTTCAAAAGTTTTGAGAATGAGTATTATTGAAGACTTCTAAAAATTAAGTTCTGGAAAAGAAAATTTTGTTTTTAGGGATTTTAACTATACAATTTCAATTTAACTAGAATACTGTTGCCATAGCTATTGTCTTGGGGTGGGGAAGATATCAAGTTTGCTTAATCAAAAATTATCAAGCTTTGGTTTTTCCTAAAAAGCTCTATATTGAATTAGTAGTTTACGAAAATATACTATTATTGTATTAGTTTAATAGGTTTTCAATGATACAATTACTTAAATATTGAAAATAGACAATTATGATTGATTTTACTATTGCAATTCCTACTTACAATGGCGCAGAAAAATTACCATTAGTTCTAGAAAAACTAAATTCTCAAATCAATACAGAGAAATTATCGTGGGAAGTAATTGTTGTAGACAATAACAGCCAAGATAATACAGAACAAGTCATTAGAGAATATCAAAAAAACTGGCATCAAGAAAATAGATTAAAATATTTTTTTGAGGAGAAACAAGGAGCAGGTTTTGCTAGAAAAAAGGCTGTTCAAGTAGCAATTTCTCCTTTAATTGGTTTTCTAGATGATGATAATATTCCTGCAGAAAATTGGGTTGCAGCAGCTTATGAGTTTGCTCAAAAATATCCCAAAGCAGGTGCTTATGCTAGTCAAATACATGGAGATTTTGAGGGAAAATTACCTCCTAATTTTAATCGAATTCAACCATTTTTTGCTATTACTGAAAGGGGGGGTAAACCATTACTATATAAACCTAAATCAAAAGTAATACCTCCGTCCGCAGGATTAGTAATTCGGAAGAAAGCTTGGTTAGAAAGTGTTCCAAAGCACTGTATTTTGAGTGGTAGAAAACCAGGTTCAATGTTAACAGGTGAGGATACAGAAACTATTGGTTATATTCAACAAGCAGGTTGGGAAATTTGGTATAATCCGAGCATGGAGGTAACTCACAAAATTCCTAAAAATAGATTGGAAAAAGATTATTTAATTAGTTTTTTCTGTGGTATTGGTTTGAGTCGTTATGTAACTCGAATGTTAGGGGTTAAGTCTTGGTTAAAACAATTAGTTTTATTGGCTTATATGGCTAATGATACTCGGAAAATTATCTGTCATTTACTTAAATATAATTTAAAGTTAGGAACAGATCTAGTAGCAGCTTGTGAATTAGAGTTATATATTAATAGTTTAATTAGTCCTTTTTATCTGTGGAAAAATGGTTATTTCGCAGATTTAGAAAAAAATCAATATTAAGCCATAGCATCTAGGGTAGTTTGAATGAAATTACTCAAATACAAATATTAGTTAATTTAAATTTAGATGAAAGTTATTGCTTGGCCAGCATTTAAAACGAAGCATAAAAATCCCTATAACTGGCTGTTATATTCTCAAATAGTTAAACAAGGGGTTACGGTGACAGAGTTTTCTCTCAGCAAGCTTTTGCGCCAAGAATACCATATTTTTCATCTTCATTGGGCAATGGAAACTATTGTGCGTCACCCAAACCGAGCTGTAGCAGCTTTGCGGGCTATAGCTATGCTCTTGGCAATAGACTGGGTTAGGGCTAGAGGAACAAAGATTATTTGGACAATTCACGACCGACGGCCTCACAGTTTACTACATCCTCAATTAGCCGCATGGTTTCAGTCAGAGTTCGTTAAGCGGGTAGACGGTTGTATCAGTCATTGTCAAGCAAGCAAAGAGTGGGCTATGTCGACATGGACATATTTGAGCGATCGCCCCCATACAATTATTCCTCATGGCCATTATCGAGAGTTTTACCCTAATAGTATAAGTTGTGAGACAGCTAGAGCTAATTTAGATATTCCTTCTGAGTACCATTTACTTTTGTTTCTGGGTTACATTGACTGCTACAAAAATGTGCCTCATTTGGTCAGAATTTTTCGAGAGTTGGCGCCCACAAATTGGATGTTGTTAGTGGCAGGTAAGCTAGAAGTTCCAGAGCTTGGTGCTCAGATATCTGAGGCAGCAGGAAATGATTTTGCTGTGAGGTTAAAGTTTGGGTATATACCCGATGAACAGTTACAAACATATTTTAAGGCTGCAAGTTTAGTTGTTTTACCGTTTCAAGAGATTTTAAATTCAGGTAGCACATTATTGGCTCTTTCTTTTAATTGTCCTGTGTTGGTACCTGAGGAGGGAGGGATGGCAGAATTACAGGAACAGGTAGGACAAAATTGGTTAAAATTATATCAAGGGGAGTTAACAACAGAGGTTTTAAAGTTAGGTTTGGAGTGGGCTTTGGAGCAGGGGCGATCGCCACAGGCTAATTTAGAACAGTTAGAATGGTCGATATTAGGTCAGCAGACTATAGAAACTTATGAAAATATTGTCAACTTCTATTCTTAAATAATTCTTGTACAGTTAGGGAAGATACATGAGTTTATCTGCATTTAAACGTTACGTAAAAGAAATAGGTAATTATGGATTATATCTATGGCAAAAACCACTTTGACCATCAAATAAATTTGTAATTTTTGGCAGGGGGCGTTCTGGTAGTACGCTGTTAGTAAACCTCTTAAATAGTCAAGATAAAGTTCATTGTGATTATGAAATATTACACGATCGTCTTTTATTTCCTCGTAGTTATATAGACTTATGTGCTTTGCGTTGTAAATCTAGAGTTTATGGTTTTAAACTTTTGAGTTATCAAGTTAGAGATGTGCAACCTATTTCCGATCCAGAGAAGTTTTTATTTAGTCTATATGAAAATGGTTATAAGTTTATTTATTTAACTCGTAGTAATTTAGTGGCTCATGCCCTATCTAATATTAATGCTAGCCTGAAACAAAAATTTCACCACCGTTCTTGTGAAGGTGAACTGGAGTACAAACCGATATTGGTAGAAATTGAAGAAGTATTTCAAAGGATTCAATATAGCGAAGAACTGGGAGAGTATGAAAAGAAATTACTGAAGAAAATACCCCACATTAGTATTACATATGAGGAGAATCTGCTTGACAGGGAATGTCATCAAAAAACTGTAGATAAAGTTCTAGAATTATTTAATTTACCCTCAAATCCTGTGAAAACTAATCTGGTCAAGTTAATGCCATTAGATCTTTCAAAAATGGTAGAAAATTATGAGGAGTTAATTCAAGCAATTAAAAAAAGTAAGTACGCACATTTTATTAAGGATAATAGCTTAAATAGCTACTAGCTAGTTTGGCTTAATTTGATTGGTAAATAATAAGTTTTAACTATTAATATCTATTTATTTTGATGTTTTCTCTACTGCTCTATGGCTTCATGCTTGATCAATTTATAAACTGCTAGAAAAAAGTTTTATTAGACTATTTATGTCTTCAATTGAAATTCAAAAAAATATTCAACCAATAGTTTCTGTGGTTATATGCACTCATAATAGAGCTGATAGGTTGATTTTAGCTTTAGAAGGACTGGTAAAACAGTCTTTTCCTAATCAAAATTTTGAAGTTTTAATTATAGATAATGTTTCTGAGGATAATACTAAAGAAATAGGCGATCGCTATCAAGAAAACTATTCTAATTTTCGTTATATATATGAACCAGTACTGGGACTGTCAAGGGCTCGTAATTTAGGTTTAAGTCTGGCCAAAGGTAAATATGTTGCATATTTAGATGATGATGCTATTCCTTGTGAGGAATGGTTAGAGTCGATATTAGATAGTTTTACAACGGTTAAACCATCTCCAGTATGTGTTGGTGGACCTATTTATGGGTTATGGGAAATTCCTAAACCAGACTGGATAGATAAAACTATGGAGGATTTTTTTACTGTACTTGACTATGGCTCACAACCTAAGTGGTTTAAAACAAATAAATTTCCCTATGGGGCAAATATGGCATATACCAAGGAGTCTCTCAAAAATGTGGGGGGTTTTAATGAAAAGTTAGGCCGTCAAGGAAAAAAACTATTATCCCAAGAAGAGTTATTACTAAATTTAACTTTAGAACAATTTGGTGGGAAGTTTTATTACAACCCTAAAGCGTCTGTGCAGCATTGGGTACCGAAGGAAAGAATTAATGCTAAATGGTTGTTGAGTCGCAGTTATTGGCAAGGCCGGTCTGATGCGATCGCTGATCAGATAATAGGTAAGTCCATAACTCGTGAATATCTAGAAAGTTTGTGGAATTTACTTAATTTAAAAAGAGTTATTGCACAATTTTGGCCACAAAGTAGAGTACGATTAACAACTAGGTGTCGTATTTGGCGTAGTTGGGGTTATTTTGTACAGGTCTGGTTTAATAAATAAGAAAAAATGGAGAATATTTTGATTTTTGCGTTTATAATTTTTCATTAATTAAAAGGTGATTATGAAACCAAAACTTCAAGCACCTATTTTTATTTTTGGATGTCCTCGTTCTGGGACAACATTATTACAAAGTATATTGGCAACTCATCCTGAAATAGCTTCTTTTCCTGAAACTAAGTTTTTTCTCTATGGAGTAGCTAAGTATGAGCCTAAGCGAAAAAAATTTGGATTAATTTCCCGGCGTTTAAAACCACATTTAAATCAATACTTTAAAAATCAAATTAATCGCCCAGAAATGTTAAAATATTTTCCTAAAATTCCCATTCTAGATTTTATAGATTTATATACTCGTAGTTTTATTAAGGTCTTAAATATTTTAACTGTAGAAGAAGGTAAGAGTCTGTGGCTAGAAAAAACACCGGACCATTTGCTTTATTTAGACTACATAGAAAAGATGTTACCTGAAGCTAGAATGATCCATCTTTTAAGAAATGGTTCTGATGTGGTAGCTTCTTTGTATGAAGTGACTCATAAATATCCTCAAGAATGGTATGGGGCATGGGACATAAACCGCTGCCTAGAAAGATGGAAGGAGTCAATAGAAATTAGTATGAAGTATTCTCAGAAATCTAATCATATTTTGCTGAGTTATGACGAGCTTGTTACAAATACTTCTGCTATGATCAAGAGGGTATGTAATTTTCTATCTCTAGAGTTTGATGAAACGATGATCACAAGTTACAGTCAAGCTGCTACGTTTTTAAGTTCAGAGAAAGGGGGGAGAACAGTTAGTCAGGAAATTAAAAAATTTGGTTCTGACAAGTTCAATAAAATCTTTGATGAATCTCAGAAGCAATATATATTGGATAATATTTCTGGGTTTAACTTAGAATTATTAAAATCATAGGACTATATTGACATACTTCTCGGTGTCAACTCCTGGGGCGGAGGATGAAATTAGGATCCAATGTTCAAGGAGTCTACTTTTATTAAATATTTTGCCTCGTCTCATGGGTAGTAGGTTGCTCTCCCTAAGCTTTGGCTCTATTTCAATAGCCTGCTTCTGTTTTTAATTCAGGGAGAGGAAAAAAATCTAGACCTAGTCAAGCTAAAATATTAATTTAAGTCAATTTGTTATGGCAGTGTAATTTTTTTAGTCAATATGGGCAATATGAAAAGTAATGGCTTGAGTTCCTAATAACAAATCTTATTAGGTAATACCAAGAATATTAAATATTAAGTAAGAGCCTATGTATTACCATCGTATTTTAAAAAATATCAATAGTAGACTCACAAAGATAAGAAGACAACTAAGGCTACTGGCTAAGGGGTTTGTCAGGGCGATCGCTCCAGGCAAACAAGTTAATGGTAACCTTTTTAATGCAGGGTTTGTGCTCCCAACAGCTACAATGGTAATGTTGGCAGTAGTATTACTGACTTCAGCTATATTACTGCGGTCTTTTGATCGAGCTGAACAAGTTAGCAAAGTTACAGCAAGCCAAGAAGCCCTGAGTTTAGCTGCTCCTGCTCTTGATAGGGCGGAGGCTAAACTTCAGTATTTATTGAGGGAAGATCCTACTTTACCAAGGGGGCAAACACCTAGTGAGCGAGGAGTTGACGCATATTTAAGTGATGCCATTGATCAGAGGTATAAGTTTCCAGATGAAAGGCGCTTAAAGGTGACTTACAACGATAACGATCCTAAAACGGAAGATGAGATCACAACTGCGTGGAGGTTTCCTTTTGACACAAATGGAGATGGAGACGATGATCATTATGTAATATATGGCATATATCTCAAGACTCCCCTTGACAAGAGGGCGAAAACACCTTTACAAGCAAGAACTCCGCCAGTAGCTGTAGGAACACTGCAAAAGGAAGACTGCTCTGGAGACTTAAGCTCAACAGGGAATGGCTGGTATAAAAACACAGCAACAGGTGATTTCATCAAAAGTTTTTTTGTCTACACAGTGGCTGTTCCTATACAGGAAAATAAAACAAACCCATCTATTACTGCTCTGGAATATCAAGAGGACTGGAAAAGAGTTCCTCTGAGCAACAATGCTGTGGTATATCAAGATGATTTGGAAATATCTCCAGGTCCGGCTTTTCGTCTGAATGGGAGAATTGTAACAAACAGTAACTTAGTAGTTTCTCCTTTTGAGAACGCTTTACGCTTATATCAAGTAAGTAGTAATGAGTCTTGCTTCTATCAAGCAGAAAATAGCAAGATCATTGTTGGGGGAAACGTTGTTAATGGAATGTCAAGTAATAAAGACGAGAGAAACGACGTAGAGGTAGATTTATTTCAGGGCCAAGGGGTAACTGTAACAACAGACAAAATTACCACTACAGATCAGTCTGTGAATAACAATGCTTTTGAGGCAATGTATAACAACAACGCATACAGTAAGCGTATTGAGGTTATGGTTGACGATCAAGTGGACAAAAATAAAACACAAGACCCTGAAATAGTTAAAAGCCAAGTAGAGAAGCAGCTTAAGAAGGAAGGAAAAGAAGGTGACGAAGATAGGGAGAAAGAAATACGTCGCGAGATAATAGGTCTTTACTTCCGCGATAGAACCAGAAGAGTAACTTTTGCAGAAGTAAGCCCATCTGATGTATATGATCCGACAGATACTCCTGAAAATAGTGGTAATACACTTAAACCACCAGATAAATGGATACTGCCAACAGACGCTGAAACTAAATTGTCTCTCAAAAATGATCAACTAAAAGCAAGGAAACCAGATGATCAACAAGATGATCGCCCAGAGAATTTTTTGGGAGAACGTATACTTGTAGGAAATAACCTGCCAGTTGAATGGTGGGATGATTCTAAAGACGTCTCCAGCCCAAATGATTCTAAGTTTGTCTTTTATCCACAAGAAACAGGTGGAAAATGGCTTGATGATGATGGAAACCAAATCAATGATCCTCTTCGTACCCGTAAACCTCGCGTCACAGAACTACCTGATGTGGGTTCTACAGATCGGGGTGGCTTTTGGGAAAAGGCGGCGGCGCAAGTGCCTGAAGATGCTTTAGAGGGCGTTGGTGGCTTACGTATAATTACAGGAGCAGGAGTTTATAAGCGCCAGAATTCTTTTCTGCCGCCACCTCCAGGAAACCCCTATGATGACCCAGCAACTCCTCAGACTGAACAATATACAGTTGTCTGGCCAGATACTATGCCAATGTCGCCTAGTCCTGGGGCTAAAGTGAACAGTGTTACGCTTCCATCTCAAGGCCCAAATTGGCCTCTAGATACATCTTTATATCCCTCTCAACTTCCGACAATTGACCCAGATACTCCCCAGTATGCCAAAGGAGATCTGATAATGCGTGCAACAGTGTTGTATCACTACGCACGAGACCCCATTGACCAAAGATCTGATTCTACAGACAACGAACAAGCTCCTATTGCTTGTATTAGTAGTTACTACGACCCAACAAGCAGGAAAACAGCAAAAAACCTATCGCCGTTACCAGACGTAGGGTTTGGTGCAGCACCAGATGGTAACTCAAACAACGGTGTGGTTTACCCACCACCAAAAACAAGTAGACCAACGACTGCTAGTTTTGACGCAACTACAGGTTTGTTTTCCGGAACAAGCCCATCTGAACTGGGAACACAAGCAAACATGGTTTTTCCAAATGGCAGGTTTGCTAACGAGCCTCTGCGAAAAGCTTTAAGAAGGTTGTCTAATGGTAACGAACTCACTTTAGCAGAACAAGCAGCAATAGATTCTACTCTCTGTTCTTTGGATATATTAGACGGCACATTGACTTCAACTAACAGTCCTTCCCCTGGAGTAACTATTGCTGATGGTGTAATTAAAGAAGTAACTCTATTGGATGCCAGACAAATAAAAGCTATACATGCGGATAACGTCAGTACCCCTAATGTTGACGAGACTTTTACCCTTAATAGCACTCTAGCTGAACCAGCCCAATTAAAAGCAGAATATAACCTGCCCTTAGAGGAGCGGCAACCTCTGGAAATTCGCTTGACTCAATTGGACTTAGGTCAAATGAGAAATCAAAGTATATCTTCTTTTGGTAGCGCAATTCCTAGTGAGGTATCAACGGGACTAAAAAAAGAATATTTACTCCCATATAGCGGTATTATTTATGCTAGTCGGGATGATGCTTTGCCAGATAGGAGCGATCGATCTCAAAATAGTGAAGGAACAGGCATAGATGAGGACAGGACTAAGGCTTTAAGTCCCACAGACTATAAGTTAGATCCGACTCGACGACCTAATGGCATAATGTTGATCAATGGTGAGCGTCTAGCTAGAAATGATAATAATAACGATGGCCAAAATGATGATGGCGTTAAGAAACTGTCCGATGTAGTAAAAGAAAAGGGTTTAACCTTAGTCACTAATTTGCCAGTGTATATTAAAGGTAATTTTAATCTTCATACTCAAGAGGAGTTTAATGACGAGTTAACATCTAACTGGAGTAATTTCTATACTCGCACTAAAAATAAGATAAATCCTAATTTTGCTTGTCGTCCTGGAGATCCTAGGCTTCCTAAGTGCACACAAGGAGATAGTTGGCGTCCCGCAACTGTGGTGTCAGATGCCATTACTTTGTTATCTGAAGGTTTTCGTACGGGTTTTCGTGATGAAGGAGATTTTGATCTGAGAAATAATGCTGGTAGCCCCCTCAAAGTAGGATACCCTGTAGGAGGGCCGTTTGACGAAACAGCATTAAACTTTGACCTAGACGGCGACAGACAAAACACAAATACCAACGTCTCAGCCAGCGATGTTACTGTTGCTGGCGCTCGGATGTTAAATGGTTTCTATGAGAACAATTTTGTTACCAATGGCCTGAGTAGCGGTGCTGATATTACAGGAACTGGGGCTCGAACAGATAAGAATTACGCGACTAATAATAATGGTCCTGCTGTCAATAGTTCTTACTTCAATAATTATGTGACGCCTGTTCAGCGACGTGGAAATTTCCCAGAGTATGTAATGGAGATCTGTCGTAAACCTACTGTGTTTTCTTGTGGGCCTGGTGATTGGTTTGTGGGTAACAATGCTGTCAATAGTGATGAGAAAGGATCTGAACTAGTTGGAACAAGTGTCAATAATTTAGTTGCAGGCACAACAGCTCGCCCCCCACTAGAGGCTGAGGATCGCCGTTACCCAAGACGTGTAGCGTTTGCTCGGAATACAAATAACGAGTTAATATTAGACAGTAGTTTACCAATTCCAATAGGAATAAATAATAATGAGCTGGTGAATGTTTTCCCCTACAGCGGCGGTAGCCTACCTAGGCTAGCTGAAAATGCTCTCTGGTTCAGAACTTCTTCTAGCAATCCTCCTGTGCCACACAGCAACAACCCAAATGATCACAACTATGGCAACCAATATCCTTTGGCTTATTTGCAGGAAGTAACAGTTCAACAACCTTTACTAATACCTGTTCTACAAAACTATCTACCAACAGAAACACCTGAAGAGACTCAAGCCACACTACCAAGCGAGAATAACACAACTCTAAACAATGGGCCAAGGTGGCTAACCCGAGCTTCTGGAGATACTATATTTAACTTAATAGTAGGCTCTGGTGACGTGCCACCTCGTCCTGGAGAAAGCAATGGTGGTTTACAAAACTTGCCTCGTTTCCTAGAAAACTGGGCAAAAGACAAGAACAACAACTTTACTGCCAAGATCACTGGTAGTTTCATGCAATTAAGTCGTAGTGCCTATGCTACTGCACCTTATCCACATCTTTTGGATAAAGTATCCACCGATTTTGGATATCCGGGTTCCTATAAAATCAACAACTACGTAATTGATAAAAGGGGCTCTAGGGTGGGATACTTCCTACCACCTGATCGTAACTGGGGATATGATGTAGGTTTGTTATCTCAGCCCCCCGACTACTTTTCTCAACTACTGAGCGGGGAAGACTCAAGTGGTAAACCAGACAGGTATTATCGGGAAGTAAGTTTCGATGATAGGTGGGTAAAAACTTTGTTGTGTTCTAAAGTCATAGACGACGATGGCAATTTTGTTGAAAACGCGACTCCTGATGGTTATCGTCCCGAGGCATTCTGTGACAAATCGACAAAATAAAACCTAAAAATCAATAGACATCTTGTAGAGGTCAAGATTTCAAGGCTCACGCACCCAAATAAGGAACCGGGTTTATTCCCATAGTTGTTGTTGTTTAAACCACAAAATTTATTTGATCAACCCGGTTTCTTCGTGAGTCTTATCCTTAAAATTTTCTATCTATCCTATTACCTCTTTCTGCAATATTTGGCAAAATATAATTAAATCAAAAAAGTAGGTGTGGTGATGTTAAAGATATGCTATTGAATCTCAGGGCTTATGATGGCCCTAACCGTCGAGTTTCTATAGACCCCGTAGATATGCAAGCATTAATTGAAAAAAATGGGGTATACTTGAGTATTAATACTTGTGGGTGAGTAACCGCCGGCGGTCTCAGCCAAGGTAGGAAGTAAACATAAAAATGTTACTTGTTATGAGGTTTTATATCAGTTTTATGAGGGAGCTATGAATAAACAACAAATTCAGCAAAAAATCCTAAAATGGCAACAAACTAATCCTAATTCAGGTTACACTATCCTGGAAGGGTTGGTGGCGATGGTTCTCGTAGCGACAACAATGAGCGCTATTGCTCCGGTTGTTGCTTTATCAGTGGGGAGGCGGGTGCAGGCACGACGGGTCGAACTGGCGACGCAAGCGGCCAGGAGTTATATTGATGCTGTGAGGCAAGGGGATATAGAGCCTCCAAAAATAGCTCTCACTGATCCAGAGGGATGGAGCACAGTTCAAGGGGTAAAGGTTCCAACAGAGCTAGACTGCAAAGATCTAGACCTCAAAAAACTAAACCCAAAGAAGTATTGTAAAACAGCTGTAAATCACCTTGGAGTTGCTTCCAACTTATACTGCGTTGATGGAGGAGACGGAGGTGACTGCAAAGGGTTGACAGATATGATTGTATATGCTGTAGGGTTTCATGGGGATTACGAGAAACCTGAGTATGGCTACGAATTATTTGTGTGGGTTTATAGGGGTGGGGGCGTCGAAGGGTTTGAGCTGTTGAATGAGACCATATCGACTTATTCTAATAATGCAGGGTTGGCTACTAGATATGGCGATAAAGAAAGGGCACTGTTTAAAACAACAACAGAGATAGCTCCAAAGAAACTCTATGGTTCATTTAAAAATATTTGCGATCGCGTGAAAGACAAACACTCAGAAAAACATTGTGGCACAGAATAAAAAGACGACTAACACGGATAATAACTCTTAAAAAGTTTGGAAATGTATTTACAATGTACAACTTGCAAAAACTACTAATAAAAGCCCTATCAAATAGCAAGCTACAAAAAGCCAGCAATTTAACAAGTGGTTTCACAATGACTGAACTGCTAGTAGCAACAGCTGTGGCGAGCATAATTATTGTACCAATATTGACCTTTGCCGTAGATATGCTCAACCGAGATGTGGGGGAGCAGGCAAAGGCTAACAGTGAGCAGGAGCTACAAACGGCTATTAGCTATATTGCTCAGGATATGAGTCAAGCGTTTTATGTTTATGAGCCTGACTATGTTGGAGAACCAGGCAAAACTCCTCCTATCCCTAGCTATGATGATTTTATTAAGCAACTACCGCACTCTGAGGATGAGGACAAAGACCCTATCCTTGTTTTCTGGAAGCGAAAGTTTATAGAACATTCTATACCTATTGACGATAAGGATACGTCTATTAATTGTCCGGCAGATGAAAATAAGTGTGACGACGGCTTTGTCCAGTCGTTAGTTATTTATTATTTAATAGAAGAGCAGGATAAGAATAGCATCTGGTGTCAGCCATCTGGTAGTAGTTGCCCCAAGCGCATAGCTAGGTTTGAAATACAGGATGGGGTAAAAGATTATTGGGGTAACTATTTCTGTGGTACTGACGGTCGCTCAGAAGAATGCTCAGGAAGTAAAAAGAAATTTAAACGAGACTTGGGCTACACTTCCTATGATAACAGTAATCCTACTGGCTGGACTAAAAAAGAAGGTGAAGACTACAGTAACAGCCCGGTTGTATTAGTAAATTACATAGAAGACTTTACCCTAGACTCGGCAAGTGACTATACAAAAGACTCTGAAATAAAGCAAACAGAATTAGCAAAAGGTAAAACGCTAGCTAGAGTCACAATTCTAGGTAATGCTATGCGCCGCCGTCGAGATGGCTTCAGTTGCATAGAAGACAATTCGACAACTCCTCCAACGTATAAAAAATCTCCATATTGTCCAAAAGCAACTGCACAAGTGGGACCGCGTAGTGGCTTTGGGGAATAGTACGAGTATAAATACCACAAAAAATCAAAAAGATTTTCAGACTATCTAGATAAAAAACTAATATGAAACCTCTGAATTTATTTAAAACGTTACTACGAAACCAGCCAAAAACATCTACTACAGGTTTTACTATAATAGAATTAATATTCGTAGTGCTGATCATAGGAATATTGAGCACGATCGCTCTCCCCGGCTGGAATGCTTTTATCAATAGACAACGCACCCGCACAGTTAATAATGGGGTCCTTCAAGCCTTAAGGGCAGCACAAAGTGATGCTAAGTCAACGAAGGTAAAGAAAAGACTTCAATTCCGCTACAATGATGAAAAAGATCCTGACACAAATAAACCTTATAACGATCCACCAAGGTTTGTTATTTATGATCCTCCTGGGGATGATGAGGATCCTCCTAGCGAAACTTATCCTAAGAACGATGCTGATGGTTCTGATGGTTTTTTATGGAATTCTTTAAGGGCTAATGGTGAAATTAAGCCAGGAATGGTTAAGTTATCTGTAAAAGAATGTGAAACTAAAGATGATGATGGTAATTGTAAAGCTTATAAAGACGATGAAGATGGTGTAATTCAGTTTGACAATTTAGGCGCAGTAGAAGTAGATGACCAAGAACTACCCCAAGAACTGCCTTTTGCTGTTAGTGTTTCTACGGCAAAGGAGGATGCTTTTAAACGATGCGTAATTATTGAAACTATCTTAGGTAGCATGAGAATAGAAGAGGGAGAGTTTAATTCAAGTAAAGGAGAAGGATGCCCATAATTTAACTTTAGCTGAAATTTACCACAAAACGACTGCTTTGTCAATACCACCTCCGGCTAACGACAGGGCAGTTTTTTTTGTCTTCAAAAACATCACCTTTTTTCCCAAATTATGAAGTACATAATATTGAGGGTTTTCGGCAGTAGGAAGTAGGGAAAAGAGGATTTAGGATGGGCAAAAAGCAAAAAAATATTTATCCCTTAATTTCTAAGACGTTAGTTACTTAATATTTTGTATATAAACTGGGGAGATGGAGATATGGGGAATTTGAACATTTTTTAAGAACACTTTTAAGAAGGGTTTTAAAAGGTATATAATTGTAAATAGATATCCTACTATTTCTCGAAAGTAGCGCTATTCTACTGAGGGCAGTAAAAATAATTAGATAAACCACAGAAATTAGTTAAGAATAGATTTATATTAATAAATAGTCTTTATAAATATCAAATTTAAGCATAGCAATTTTTTTAAAAGTTTGTTTGATATCACCATATTCTATGTTTGACATAAAATTTTTAATTACTAAAATAATAACTTCAAATCAAATAAATAAATATTAGAATATCGGGGTCAAAGTGAAAAGAAATGCATCACTATCTTTAAAATCAACTATTGTTAAAAAAATTCATCGGAGTCTATCAGAAAAGTTACTAAAGCCAGAAAAAGCAGGATTTAGTATGATAGAATTAATGATTACAGTTTCAATGATAGGTGCTCTGGCAGCGATCGCTGCTCCTGGCTGGAGTGCTTTGATCAACAACCAACGCCTTCGTGCTTCCAATAACAGGGCATATCAAATAATTAAAACTGCACAGACAAAAGCTATCCAACATAAAACGACCTGGCAAGCAAGTTTTCAACAAGAACAAGGCAAAACAATTAAATGGGCAGTTCACCAGGCAACGGTTGAGCCTGAAAAAGCTAACTGGGAAAACCTAAACTCATTTGTACAAGTAGATGATGAAACAACCCTGTACAAATACCCCTCAAGTAAATACCCTTCAAGCAATATATGGAGGGTGCAATTTAACCACAAAGGTCATGTCAACGGTCAGTTAGGACGTCTCACTTTATCTCTTCAGAGTGGAGGTAAAGCAAAACGCTGTGTATTGGTTTCTACCCTTTTAGGAAAAATGCGAATATCAAAAGATCAACCTAAACCCAAAGATGAAAAATATTGCTATTAGAATTTGTAGGTTGGGTACAACAGTAGTCAAACCCAACTTCCATTACTATCTTCTGAAAAAAACCATCCCCTGCAAAAACAGGAGAAACTCAACTTTCTTCCCTAGAAACTAAAGGAGGTGTGGGGGTTAGCTCCGAAGACTTAACCTCTTCCTCCATCTCCAACAACCCCCAAATTTCCTGCATCAACTCCTCCAAACCAATACCCGCAACAGCAGAAATTAGAAAAACCTTTCCCCCACTTATCTCCCTAAACCTATTCACCAACTCTTGTATTTCTGCACCCTTCACATCAACCGCATCAACCTTATTTAAAGCCAAAACTTGCCGCTTATCCTCCAAACTTCGCCCATAAACTTCTAACTCATTTTGAATAGTCTCAAAATTCTCCACCGGATCAACATCCGTAATATCAACCAAATGTAACAATAACCGAGTCCGCTCAATGTGCCTCAAAAACTCATGCCCCAAACCCAAACCAGCAGAAGCACCTTCAATTAAACCTGGAATATCAGCAAAAACAGTACCATCTCCCGTGGGTTTTCTCACAACCCCCAAATTTGGTACCAAAGTAGTAAAAGGATAGTCAGCAATTTTTGGACGAGCTGCAGAAAGAGCAGCAATTAAAGTAGACTTTCCCGCATTAGGCAAACCAATAATTCCCACCTCAGCCAGTAACTTCAACTCTAACCTCAACATTCTGACTTCACCGTCCAACCCAGGCAAAGCATATTCAGGAGCGCGGTTACTATTACTGAGAAAATGTTTATTTCCCAAACCACCCTTACCACCTTGAGCCACACAACAAGTTTGCCCCGGTTTCACTAAGTCTCCCAATAATTCTTCAGTTTCCCTATCATAAATCATAGTACCAGGAGGCACTTCAATTAAGCGATCGCTTCCTCCGGCCCCAGTCATATTTTTCGGCCCCCCGCGCTTGCCATTTTCCGCCTTAAACACACGCTGAAACTTAAAATCTAACAAAGTTTGCAAATTAGCAACCGCCACTAAAACAACAGAACCCCCACGACCACCATTACCACCCGCAGGCCCTCCTGCCGGCACAAACTTTTCACGACGAAAGGCAACCATGCCATCGCCACCTTTACCAGCTTCTACTTGAATTTCTGCTTGGTCAATGAATTGCATAATAAGTATTAAAGAGAAAGAAAAAAATAATTAAGGCAACAGGACAAAACTAGAGAATAAGAAAAAATATTTTGTTATCAGTTTTGAAATTTTTTCATCAGACCAATAATCATTTTTTAAACTCAGGGAGTAAAGAGTAGGAAAAAACAAAGTCATTAACTTATAAGATTTTCAAATTGTCTTTTAAATTTTACAGAAGACTTTATCTTAGGGGAGGTAGAGTTATCATGGAAGACGTCTACCATACAAAAATCTTATCATTAATATTTGTATTTTATATAATTAAAATCTTCTGTAATTACCTCCTATTCCCTATTCTCTACTCTCTACCCTCCACCTTCTAACAATATTTACTGATAATACTTAGAAATATCTTCTTTACATTCATCTGCCAAATAAGACAAAGCACGGAAGCGCAAACCAACCAACTGATCATAAACCGGGTTAAGTTTGCACATAGCTGGAATATGGGCTACTTTCTTACCAAAAATCACAACATCTCGCTCAAATGGACATTCAGACGGAATCATTTTACAAACCATGTGAGCCACTTTTGAGTCATTAATCTCCCAATTATCCAGCCAATCTTTAATTGGAGCGAGTATAGTTCTATCATGCTCAGGATCATGGGCAATAACAGAATTATTAGTATCTTCTGTCCCTTCTAACCAACCTTTAAGGTCATAATTTTCCGCTTCTTCCTTAGCTTGTTCCAAATTCTTTCGCAGCGCTTCTAAAGCCTTAACCTTTAGTCCCAAGGCTTCACAATATTTATGAAGTACTTCATCCTCAATACTAGAGTAAACCCCATCTGCCAAAGCCACCATTACAGCAGTTCTCATAAAGTTTTCTGCTATGCTGGAATCATACCTAAAAATCTTAGCTAGCTCATCTGGGCTAATAGTTTGGAGTTCTGAGATTTCAATTTCTGAAGCAAACTCATCATGACTAAAGTGGTCAAATAAATCCTTTTCTGTAGCATCAAGCTTTCCATCTGCATAAGCAATAGTCATTAGTCCTCGTAACCAAGCAGTGGTTTGTTCTTTATTTAGACGAGACTTGAGAATGTTAGTCATGGCTTAACCTCTGAATTATTTATATATTTTGTAATTTGCTCCCAAACTTAATCAAAAATTATTAGTAGGGAAGCTACTATAGGGCTACACGTAATTTAATTTTAACCCTCCTAAAAATAGGGCTAGTCTTTGTTGTCAGAGAATATTTATATCTATTGTTGCTTAACTAATGCTAATAACATATCTGAGATTTAATGAGGTTTCAAAGGATACAATTTTTCTCTAGTGACAATAAATTGAACTTGCTACCTTTTCTGTAAGGGGAGGGAAGTCAAAAGTTAGAAGTAAGTTCTGATGGAGTTTGAGCATTTATAAATTTCTGTGCCCTCTACTAAAGTTACCCAAACTTACCCGTAAAATTGAATTGCATAAGGTTTGGGGCTAGCTTCCTCTTTCACTAAAGACTAGGGACTATACTCTTTAACTCATCTCAGACTCAAGCTTCAAATATCTTGGAACTCTAAGTTACTTATTTACATAGTTTTCTAAACTACTCATACTGCTATAATATTCCTATTTATCCGTAGTTTTGAATAAATATAGTTAATTTTTAATTAACTTTCAAATCTCCTATTTGCCTAGTGGTAAGACATACATTATTTTATTGAAAAAATCTAATTGTTTGGTAAACCTATAATCAAAAATCACAGCACAAACAAAATGTGAGAAAGAATAGTGATTTTAATATTACAGAATCTAACATAACTAAAACATTTAATAAGAACCTAATTGGTGTCAACAGTATCAAAACTATAATTTTTTTGTAAAAAAACTGAAATTAATATAGTTAATAGTTCTGAAAAGAAAATAATATTTAACTTCCCAGCCAATTTTCGTCTAATCTTATATAATATATTTACTTATAATTAAGAGACAAAATTTTATTACTATTCCCATAAAAATCAAAGTAATAGATATTCACAGTGCCAAGTTATAGGAATAACTATTGCTAACTAAAGTTTTTAGCGATATCAAGCTCAAAAAAGTTATCTTTCTAACTGTAGCTACTGTAAGGGTTACCCCATCATATTTTCCTCTCACAGAGCAATTCGTTTTTAAGAAAACTTTGTACTCAAAAATAATAAACACCAATATCATTAATCTTTACGCACTGATATTAGTTTTATAAATCTGGGTTACGCTTTGAAAAGCAATTATTAGAGAAGAAGATGCCTAATATTGAGAGTAGTTAAAAGTGGTATCAGTCAATGGGCATAAACTATAAAATCACTCTTAAAAATTTGGGATAAAATTCAATAAAAATCAAAAATTAAAGCTGTTTATTTGTGAAAAAATAAAACAGTATCAACAGTAAAAAAATCTATAATTTTATGAAATAATCCTGTAAAAAAAACCAAAATATTTGCTTTTAGAATGTTTTAGAAAAATGAGTTTTTTATGATAACATATTACTATTTTAATCCTCTTATTTTTCCCAAATTAATCCCATTAAAAGACTAAGAATAGAAGTGAAAAAAAATCAAAAATTCTATCCTCAATCTCTGAAAAATTTTAGGAATAATCATCAAAAATTTATGACATAAATTTAGCAAAAAAGACATTAGTTTTTTTGACAAGATATAATTTAATTATTAAAATACTATCTGTAATTATACTTGAGGAAATTGATACCAAATAAAATTGTAGCCCCAGCATAATTTTATCTAAAATATTTATCTAAAATATAGCGATCGCTCTAAGTTAAAATACAAACTATTTATCAAACCTATTTATAAAACCTATTTATAAAACAAAGGGGAGAAATTAAATGCAAAACCTCAAATTAAAACAGCTAGAAAACATACTTATAATTTACTTATAAAAATAATCATTTTGGCAAAGATAATTAAAATTTTGCTTCCTGAATACAAGTATTGTCACCAATATAAATTGGCAACAATTAAAACTACCCCCATAGCTTTAAATACAAATTCCTTTTAGAGTAAAAGTAAAACCCATTCTAGTCTACTTGAACTCGGGTATAGCCTCCCTGAAGAAGTTGCTTATGCTCCCCATCTTCACAGTTTAATAAGTCAAGAATATTTAAGGTTATAAGTAAAACTTTTTTACCCACTAAGCAAGATATATTACACTAATTCCCATGAATTAATGTTATGCTAAAACAGCATTAATAGCACTTCAAAAACTTAAGTAATTAACGAAAATTGAAAAACCTTCTTGCAAAACTCAGTTTAAGCTAATCTTAATTATTCTGATGTTTGCTTCTTTCTAGGGACATTGAATACAACCTCCCTACCTCTCCCGGGAAAGCCTAGGGGTAAGTTAACTCCTAAAAGCCCCAAACTTAAAAAATCCTGTTAAAAATCCTATTTTACCTAATTTCCCTACTCCCTAACCTCTCCATACCAATGTTTACCAATAAACAACCAAACCAATATACCCACCTTACAGCTATAGACCGTAAATTTATCTCATTTCCAACTCAAGTAATACTAAAACAAAACTTGCTAGTAGGTAAAATTCTTGATTTTGGCTGTGGTCTCGGTAAAGACGTTAAACTACTACAAAAAAAAGGCTTTGATATTATTGGTTACGACCCTTATTATTTTCCAGAATATCCCCAGGGAAAATTTGATACTATCCTTTGTTTTTATGTCTTAAACGTCTTATTTGAACAACCACAAATCGAAGTGTTGATGCAAATTTCCCAGTTATTAAACTCTGAAGGAAAAGCTTATTATGCTGTGAGAAGAGGTTTGAAAGGAGAAGGTTTTCGAGAACATTACATACACAAAAAACCAACTTATCAGTGTTTAGTTAATTTACCTTTTAAATCTATTTATACTGATGAACTTCGTGAAATTTATGAATATACTCATTATAATCAGCAAAAAAATTCAGAGAACAAATGCTTATTTTGTAATCCTCGTAAAAATCTACAATTAATTACAGAATCAGCAAAAGCTTATGCAATACTTGACGGTTACCCAGTCACAAAAGGCCATACATTAATTATTCCCAAACTTCACCAGGAAAATTATTTTGAATTGCCTATAAATGACCAGTTAGAATGTTGGTTAATGGTAAATCAAGTACAGAAGATTTTACAGGAAAAATATCAACCTGACGGATTTAATATAGGAATTAACGTTAATCATGCTGGAGGACAAAAAATGATGCATACTAATATTCACGTTATTCCTAGATATCAAAAGAACGAGTTAGGAACTAAAGGGGGAATGAGGTCTGTTGTTCCAAAGAGGAGAGGCAAAGTATAAAACCCATTTAGTCTTTTTTGTTAGTCTTTTTTGAGGAAAAAGTATATTTAAGTAGCGATCGCGATTTACTATAATAATTGACACAATTTAAGAGCTAAATATTTGTCAGCAATACTCAGTAGAAAGCTATCTTGTAAGGGCATATCCTTATATTCTTATAAAATCTATTATAACTTCTTTATTACTTATGTCGCCTTGGTCTAGAGCTCTCACACACCAGAGATAGAGCTGCCAAATTAATTACCAAGACCTAGACTTTTGAAGCAAGGGTGATTTAGCACATAATACACAATTCATAATTATAAAGTGCAATCAACCCTAACCATAGAAGATATATTAGATTGTAGTATGATTAGTACCCAGAATTCTAAACTATCAACCTCAAATTTAACCCTAGTTTTCTAACTAGTCACAGATCAGTTAAGTGGGATAATAAACTACTCTGTGTATTAGTGCGAGTAAAAGAATTCCAAGTACCCAAATCTTTACCTGGATATGCACATAACATACCCCTAACATCATCACTCAATCCCTGCGCTAGAGTAAAATCAACTCCAGCAATACTAATAACATTATTGAAACTTGCCCCCGTTAAATCAGCCGCTCGCAAATCTGCCCCTTCCAGCTCCACAGCATTCAGGAGAGCATCACGCAAGTTAGCACCTATCAAAAAAGCCCCCTTCATATTTGCCCCGCTCAAAGCCGCACCTTGCAAATTTGCACCCCGTAAGTCAGCACCACTCAGATAAGAACCTCGCAAATTTGCACCCCGTAAGTCAGCACCTTTAAGATCAGCTGTATTTAAGAAAGCTCCGCTTAAGTTCGCCCCAGGTCCAACTGCACCTGATTTTTTGTAAGGAAATCCTTCAGGCCAAACAGTGTAACTATCATAGTATGCTACCTGTAATTTAGCACCTTCTAAATTAGCGTTAGTAAAATTAGCATTTTGTAGTTCAGCTCTATTCAAATAAGTATTAGTTAAATCTGCCCCATTCAAGTTCGCACCTTGAAGGTTAGCTCCACGTAAATCAGCACCTTTAAGGTTAACTCCACTCAAGTCAGCTTCAATTAAGTTAGCTCCAATAAGAATAGTATTATGTAACTTAGCTTGTCGTAAATTACTTTTGCTCAGATTAACTTCATATAGTTCAATTTCACTAATATCTATACCTTCTAAATTACTAGCAATAAGATTTTTATCTTGCTGATAAGCTTGAATAATTTCTGTAGCTGATTGAAACTGCATTTTGGCTAAAAATATTTTTTTATTTACAGTAGATCATATAAGTTACCAAAAATAATATGGCACTTATTTAACACTTCATCTATTAAATAATCAATAAAATTAAGTAATATTTTTAATGATTATAATAAAAGGGTGAATATCTGACATCTCATTTTTACGTCTCCCTATTCTTTCCTCTCTCCTTTCAAGAATATTTAGCAATACTTTTCAGATTTGAGATATATTTTGATAACTTTGATATATATAGATTCGTTAATTATCTACTCAAAAGCCTCCATTAGATTTATCCTATAATCTTATAACTTTCAACTAGATTTTTGTTAATTTTCTTAACTAAAAATCTGACATTTGTCAATAAAACTTTAAGAGTAAAAAATGAAGTTAAAACCACCAATGACAATGATGGATTTTTTTCTCAAAAGCGAGGGAACATGGTTTTCTCAACGTACTGTTCATCATTTTGATTCTGCTCAAGATGAATCAGGAAAATCTAATATACTTGTCAAAGTTTTAACAAAAGATGACCCCAAAGTTATCAAAGTTTGTGAACAGCAAAAAGTCAACCCAGCTTTAGCAAAAGGTGGTGCAAGTTTTAACTGGCAAGATAATTTAGATCATGGTGAACCTAACCCAAATTATAGTGCTATTCTAGTTGATATTCCTGATTCTCAAACAGGTAGAACTGGAAAATTTTTGCGTAATCGTGGTTATATTGAAAGTATTCCTGTAGTGAGTAGATATCATTTTACCAACGATGGAGTCTTAACAATTGACACAGAATATGAAAAAAATCAAGGACAAGAACGTTGTTGGTTTTTGACTGATGATTTTCGGGTACGAATTAATACAGTGCGAATGATGAATGGTGTTAATTTAATGGCTTATTGTTCTGAACGCCGTTGTATTACTCGCAAACAATTAGAAGAAATTGTTCAAAAAAATGCTGCTAGAAGTTGAGGTTAGTTAACTATTGTTGATTTACTAATGTTTATTCACTTAAGCTGATATAAAACCCTTGTAATCTCAGTATAGGGAAATTAATCAAACTTATCTGGTAGCCTTTATCTGAATTTATGCTTGTGAACTCGACAAAGCCAACCTCCGGTAGTTGAAGCAAGAAGCAAATATCTTTGAATGGCATTACCAGATTTTACCTACTGAATTCCGTAATTGTATAGTTATTGTACAGCAGGATGTTAATGTTTTACGACTTAAGTGGGGTAGCTAAAAAAAACCCCGATTTTTTTAGAAATTAGGCTTAATCAAAATATATTGTAGGAGTTAATAGAAGTTAACCCCTACAAATGATCTATAGTTTCATATTCTCTGTGTAAGTCTCATTTTTTCTAGCTATCTATTGTTAAAAATAACGACTTATTCTAAAAACCTAGACCGTGACTACTTAAGTCATAAATTTAACAATAAATAATCTCTAACAAACTTATCAACAAACTAACACTAAAATTTAACTTTTTGCTATTTCTAACCAACTATCAAATAACCCTTGATGATTAACTATCCATTCCTCAGCATGATGGCGAATATCAATAGGTTTATTTTCTCCATTTTTTACTTTTTCCTGTTCAATACTAACATCCTCTAAAGGAATCTCAATCTGTTCAAATAAACGTTTAGCAACTGGGTTAGCCTTCAAGAATTTCTTATTAGCTAATATCCTGACATTATCAATAGGAAAACCGATATTTTTATCATTAAATAAAGTATCTTTTTCCGTGAAGTTTTCCATAGTTCCTACCAAAGATGTAAAAGGAACACTCAACCATTCTACATTTTCTCCTTCTCTTAAAATAGAAGAAAACCAATGGGGTTTCCAAGCAAAAAATAAAATTGGTTTTCCTTGACGATAACGAACTAAAATATCTGCCAACAAAGAAGAATAATTTCCTTGAATTTGCTCAACAGTATCTTCAAGTCCATAAACCTCTAAATGATGATTTATGACTCTTTCGCACGACCAACCAGCAGTACAACCAATTAAATTTGCCTTACCATCACCATCAGAGTCAAAAAGTTTAGCAATTTTTGGTTCTTTAAGTTGTGATATATTAGTAATATTGTACTTATCTGCTGTTTTTTTATCTATCTGATACCCCATAGTAGAATTAGAAATCAGAGTTCCTAGCCGTTCTAATTTTTCTTCCCCACCATTATTGTCAAAAAATTCTTGATGGCTAGCTTCCCAATGGGTTCCAGCAAAATCTAAATCTCCATTGCTAACAGCCAGATGCATTGCTGGAACATTCAGTTGCTTTTCACCTCTTATCTCATATCCTAATTTTTCCAGTCCAATATTCACAATTTCTGTGGTGAATATACCGTAGGTTTCTAAGCCAGAAGTTGGACGCACCACTACTCCTTCCCCTGGCAGTAGATGCTCAGTTGACTTGATATTTTTTTGAGACATTAATTGCCAACCTGTCACACCAACTAACAAGGCAAGCAGAATACTTATCCCTAAAGTTGTTTTATGATGTTTGAAAAACTTACGAGACCGCCACCAACCGATAGGACCACGGTCTTGCCAAGACTGAATATTACCTTGACTAACACCTTGAGTAATACGGTCTAACATTATAGCAATTAATACAATACCTAAGCCCCCTATTGCCGCTAGTCCCACATTCAAACGTCCTAAACCTTGTAATACCATTTGTCCTAATCCCTCTACTCCAATCATTGAGGTGACAACTGACATCGATAAGGCTAATAAAATGGCTTGGTTCGTACCAGCAAGTATAGTAGGTAAAGCTAGAGGTATTTGCACTTCCAACAAAACTTGTTGGCGAGTTGAACCAAACGCAAGTGCAGCCTCTACCGCTTCTGGGGACACCTGTCTAATGCCCAGGTTGGTCAGGCGAATTAGAGGAGGAACTGCAAAAACAAAAGTCGCTATTATACCAGAAACTTCGCCAATACCAAATAGCATTACTACAGGTACCAGATAAACAAAAGTTGGAAGAGTTTGCATCCCATCTAGGAGAGGTCGCAAGATTTTATTAAAGCGATCGCTCAGGGCACAAGCAATACCTAGAGGTATACCAATAAGCATACAGAATATTACAGCAGTAAGTATTAAAGATAGGGAAACCATTGATTGTTCCCAAGCACCACAAAAACCAATAATACAAAGAGAAATAAAACTGTATATAGCTATTTTTCTACCTGCTAATTGCCAGACCAGCAAACCAGTGATAATGAGAAAAATTAAAGGCGGAATTGCTAGAAAAGTCAATTCTACTATTCTTAGAGTTCCGCTAATAGGTAAGCTGATAGCTTGGAATATAAACCGAAAGTTGTCAACCAGAAAATCAACTAAATTGTTAACCCATTCCTCCAGGGGTAAAGTATAAGACTCGAAAGGGTTCAATAAATTGTTTAATCCTCCTTGAGTTTCAGTGATCAAGTAATAAGATAAATAATTCAAAATAAACACAATTGACTAGCTCCTGTAATGTTGGTTTAATCCAAATTTTGATTTGGTTGCCCCAAACTTGTCAGTAAATCAACTGCCTCTACCATACCTTGAAATTCTTTTTTTTGTAGTTAACAACTCAAGTGCGGAAACCCAAGTATTGTGAAAATCAACAATATCCTTTAGCTAAGTCTCCATGAAAAATACACAGTTATTCTCAAAAGATTACTTAATCTCAAAACTCAAAGTATTAACAAGAATTGGCTTCTAGCACATACACTTTTTACAAGAATGTTGGTCAACTTAAGAGTAACAAAAGCTTAGAATTCGAAAAGTTTTTCCCAAAATTTTCTACCCTCATAAAGTATAAGTATCAACTACTGGTTTAACCATAATTTTTATTTGGTTTTCCCAAACTCGTCAGTACATCAACTGCCTCTACCATACCTTGAAATTCTTTTTTGTCATTAACCACCGCCAGAGGAAAACCCTGTTTGTAAAGGTAAAAAATATCCTCCAAGGGAGTAGAACTATTGACTATCGGAAAATCAGTTTCCATAATTGCCCTAAAATCTTCCTCTCCCTGTTTGATAAACTCTTGCAAACCTTCTCTTTTCAACAAACCAATAGGTTTATTGTACTCATCAACTACATACAAAAGTTGAAGGTTATCCTTTAACATTTCCTCCAAACCATAGCTAACAGAATTTTGACCAATTATCAGGGAAGTTCTTTTACTAATAATTGACCCTACCGTAATAACTTGTGCTGAATTTACTTCTTCAGTAAAAGCCTTAATATAATCATTTTTAGGATTAGTAACTAATTCTTCAGGAGTCCCCAATTGGACAATTGCACCATCTTTCATAACCGCAATGCGATCGCCCAACTTCAAACCTTCTTGCATATCATGGCTAATAAAAACTATAGTCTTATGCAATTCTTTCTGAAGTCGTAACAATTCATCCTGCATCTCTCCCCTAGTCAGTGGGTCAAGAGCGCTAAAAGCTTCGTCCATCAATAAAATATCTGCATCAGTCGCCAAAGCACGAGCCAAACCCACCCGTTGCTGCATTCCCCCACTCAAAGAAGTAGGTTGATAATTTGCCCATTTCTCTAAACCAACAACCTCCAATGTTTCTAAAGCTTTCTGACGACGATGAGTTGTTGAAACCCCCCGTACCTTTAGGCCATACTCTACATTTTCCGCTACTGTTTTGTGAGGAAATAACCCAAAGCGTTGAAATACCATCGAAACTTTATTCAGTCGTATATCTCGCATCCGTTTCTCATCAGCATGAGCAATATCTTCACCATCAATATAAATATGTCCACTTGTCGGATCAACTAAACGATTAATGCAGCGAACTAGGGTAGACTTTCCCGAACCAGATAACCCCATTACCACAAATAATTCCCCTGTACCAATATCAATAGATACATCAGCTAATCCCAAAACATTACCTGTAGACTGTAATATATCGTCCCTTGTTTTTCCCTCCCGAAATAATTTAAGAGCAGCACGATGTTTTTTACCGTAGATTTTAATTAGATTTTGTATAATTATTTTAGACTTTAATGGATTTGTATTAATTATTTTGTCATTCATATTTTTTTGCCTACTAATGATAATAATCAGGATTCAAGAATATCCTTGATTAGGTAAATTAGGTCGAAAAAACTTTGTCGTCTGGGTAAAGTTTGACTTTATCCTCAATTAAGCCCCTCGTTAATTACAAGGAATATTAAACCCTCATTCTTATACCAAAATTTCCCTCTTCCCCCCCAATTCCCATTTATTTAGGAATTACTTATTAACTCTCACAGTATTTACAGAGAGAGACTAAAAGACTTTTTACTTCAAAAATTGCTAGGTTTTCAGTTTAAACAGCCTAAAAAATTAGCAGTTTTGTCAGACAAGAGCATAAAAATTCAGGTACTATTCTTACGTCTATTTCCTCTATAATTCAATAAAGTTCAGATAATATTCAAGACTCATAAAGTACGGCACCACAATAAGTCATTATTCACATTAGATAAGCCCCAGAAAAAAATCCTTAAGTAAACCGTATTGAACTATAATTTTAATTTATCCTTACAAAAAACTCCCTCAAAATACTTTTTCAATCCCCTACCATCAAAAATATTCAACCTATAAATACTCTAACCCACCCCTAAAAAATACTTCAACAGGCGACTTAGGTACTCTCCGCTTCATAGCTTATGTGGATCATGTAGACAATGGACAGCTTGAACTTTAAATTTATCAAATCCATAAATTAGCGGAGAGATTTTGTCGCTTTCAGAAAAATAATTGGTTTCTGCTCTTGGCTTTGTTTTAAATTTTCAAAGCTGAAAACTTAACACTTCTATATTTACCAAAAATTATCTATTCTCTTATAATTTAACATTATCTGGAAAAAGTCCGATATTGCCACTTGTTAAGATATCGATTTTCTCCAATCATAGCTGGGGTTTTTAACTGAGAAACTTCTTTTTTAGAAGTCTCTAATAGCTCAGATTGGCTATGATACTTCTCTTGTAACTGAGTCAGCTTATTTTGATAATCTGCAATTATTTGTTTTTGAAATTCTGACTCTTTTTTTAAAGCTTCATAGGTTTGCTGGGATATCATTGAACCAAGCATAGATTCCATGTATTGCAAGTTATTCACTTGTTCTTGTAACTGTTTTTGCAAAGTCTCATAGACTGTTCTAGTCACCATTGTGGCCACTTGTTCTTCTAGGTCTTGCAACTTATTTTCCTGTTCTTCTGAGTGACGTTGCAAAGCATCATAACTTTCGTGTAAAACCATAGAAGCTACTTGTGATTCTAGTTGCTGAATTTGAGTTTCTTGCTGCTGTGATCGGTGCTGCAAAGAATTATAAATTTCTTGGGACACCATACAAGCTACTTGCTCTTCCAACAGTTCCAACTTGACTCTTTGTCCTTCAGACTCCTGCTGTAGAATTTTGTATACTTCTTGGGACACCATAGAAGTTACTCGTGATTCTAGTTGCTGAATTTGAGTTTCTTGCTGCTGTGATCGGTGCTGCAAAGAATTATAAATTTCTTGGGACACCATACAAGCTACTTGCTCTTCCAACAGTTCCAACTTGACTCTTTGTCCTTCAGACTCCTGCTGTAGAATTTTGTATACTTCTTGGGACACCATAGAAGCTACTTGTGACTCTAGTTGTTGAATTTGAGTTTCTTGCTGTTGTGACTGTTCCTGCAAGGAATTATGAACTCCTTGAGACACCATACAAGCTACTTGATCTTCTAACAGTTGTAACCTAACTTTTTGTTCTTGAGACTCTTGTTGTAGAATTTCGTATACTTCTTGGGAAACCATAGAAGCTACTTGTAATTCTAGTTGTTGAATTTGAGTTTCTTGCTGTTGT